>QWCH01001163.1_pt1 | contig 42490 bp, 48 predicted proteins | sample 1972671 | NCBI WGS metagenome assembly QWCH01 (sample SAMN09866713, study PRJNA288562) | Human gut metagenome isolate term3_stool, whole genome shotgun sequencing... | isolation source: gut | host: Homo sapiens | place: USA: California
GGCGGAATGGCAGACGCAGCAGACTCAAAATCTGCCGATAGCAATATCGTGTGGGTTCAAGTCCCACCTCCGGCACCATATAAAAACCCCGATAGTATCGAGTAAAATCTACTGTCTGGGTTTTTAGTTTTGCCTAAAATTTTTATCAATTTTGCTTTTGGTGCAACACTTGTGCAACACCTTGCACAAAAAATGCACTCATGAGAGGGTGCATTTTGTCTTTTTTTATTTTGCGGTCAATTTTATTTCACTATTTTTGCTGCCAATTGTGCAGCGTCATAATCCATGCCGGGGGTTACATGGGAGTATATATCCATAGTGGTAGAAAAGTTAGAGTGTCCCAGTCTGTACTGGACGATTTTGAAGTTTATTCCTTGCTCAATGAGGAAGGTGGCGTGAGTATGCCGGAATGAATGAAAAGTAAATTCCGGGATTCCGGCGGCACGGAATACTTTTTTCGCTTCACGGCTTATATTATCCGGTGCAAGAGGAGTGAGGACTTGGGAGGGGAAAACTAAATTACATTTACTTGTATTTCCCAAAGACATCTTTAGTTCGAGAAAATAAACGCGTTGTTCTTTTAGCAGTGCGACTAAGTCATCGGATAGGGAGATTGTCCGGCGGCTTGATTTTGTTTTGGTAGTTTCAAATATTTCAGCTGCTTTTCCGTCAACGGCTAATACCGTTTGATTAACGGAGGCGGTTTTCTTTTTGAAGTCTATATCAGACCACCGGAGACCTAATATTTCAGATCGGCGCATACCTGTTTGCAGGGCAAATGAAAATAGTCTTTTCAGCATAGGATTATTTACATGCTCAAAAAACAGTTTTATTTGCTCTTCTGTGAGGGCTTTAGCCTCAGGCCTATGTTGTTTCACTCTACGCACGGCAACCATCGGATTTGAGGGAATAATACCATCATAGACTGCTTGTTTGAGTGATTCACTGATGACTGTATGAAAATAATTGATAGTTCGCGGGGATAATCCTTTGTCAATCATCCGCTGTTGATATAACCGGAATTGTGTAGGTTTTAATTCAGCTAACAGAATATTTCCAAAGGGGGATTTGAACAGGTTCCTGCTTAATACACTTCTATAAGACCGGTAGGTATTTACCGTAATTGTATGTTGAATACTTTCAAGCCATGCATCTACCCATTCGGCAAGAGTAATCTTTTCGTCAATCAGTGGAAATTCATTCATCGTTGTCAAATACATGTCACGTTTATAGACGGCTTCTGATTTTGTCTTTCCTCTGAAATATTTTCTTTCACCATTTATGGTGGCAGTTACGGTGTATAGTGTTTTTCTTGGCATAATAAATCAGCTCCTTTCAAAATAAGAGCTGATTTGATATGATATATGAGTAATCAGCCCTCGCGTGGGTATTACATTTTCCCGTTGTTCTGTTGCCGCAGAATGACGGGATTTTTATATTGGAAATAATTTGACGTTTTGCTTGGAGATAACCATTTATATCCAAGAGAAATGATGTTTTGCTTGGATATGTCATAGGATGTCAAAATAAGTTGACGTTTTGCTTGGATTTAAATCAAATTAAGAAGTTCACGGCAAATGAAAGTTTTTTCTTTAATATATTTTACGCCACCATTAGGCATAGGTGATGTTTTGCGGTCGTTCGCAAAATGTTCTGAAGGACTATTCCCACTTATTTCACAAGCCTTTTTGGCTCGTTCTATTGTGTCAGAAAATTGGCGCCATTGTTTATATTCCAAGACAGGCATCAGTTCTCGGGCTGACCAATATTCCTGATTATATTCATTAATATGTTTTATGGATTCGAAAAGATTTTCGCTAATAGATATAAAGTTTTCCATAGGTGATCTCCTTCAAAAATGCAAACAAATTTTCTTAAAATGGCAAAAATTACTCTGATTTACCCCTTTCTCAATAGAATTACAACTTCCCTCTGTTTTCAACCATTTCCAAAATGGAAACAGTTGAAGATGAAATTCAATATTTCGTGGTGTCATGAATAATTACTCCTTGATAGTGATATTTCTGACTGCATGATATCTCATGGTGATGGGAGTTTTTTATTTTAAGGGTAGAAATCAAGAATTGCTGTTTAGTCTCAAAACTACAAATTTTCAAGACTAAACTACCTTTAAGTCAAAAAAATACACTTTCTTGGACTTAGCAATATCTTTTACGAATCTGCCAAATAAAATTATCTAAAGAAATTATCCAAGTTTAATTCATATCGATATGCTCGATGGCCTTTATGCACAATAATATAATCAGTTTCATCTTGAAGTCGTTGTAAATTCCTTTGGACTGTATTTTCATGTTGCCCTAATGTTTTTGCGATTTCTTTTATTGTCGCTCCGGAATGATCAGAAAATAGGGAAGCCTGTAACAAAATATAATATATTTTCCTGTCAGATTTTTTTATGTCTTTATTTTCCAATTCTTTTTGCAATGAATAGAATCGATTTGATTTCTGAGACAAAATATCAATGGTTTCTTGTAATGCTTTTTCTATTATTTTCATAAATCCGAAAACGAAATATGTTAATTCTCCTCTATTTAACAAATCGTTCGCATCTTCAAAAAGTTTATAATAAATTCTTTTTGCTTTTTTTATTGTTACGGATAATCGTACACCAAGAAGTGGGTGTATATTATGAGATAAATAATAGGATGTGATAAAGCGTGATGTACGTCCGTTCCCATCATAAAACGGGTGTATATAGCCAAATAAGTAATGATATAGACTGATTCTTAATAAAATAGGTATATCTTTATTGTTTAAAAGAATTAAAGATTTGTTCATTGTTGCTATTATGGTGCTCTCTGGAAATAAGCCCTTGTGAATATCTTTTAAGCCATCCGATACAGCAACATGACCACTTCTAAAATAAATACCATCAGGCTTATTTTGGGGGTCATCTTTTACCACTTCATCTAATGCAAATTCATCGTAGAAATTTCTCAAATCTTGGCAAGTGGAAAAAGCTATATTTTCTTTAGTTAATAGCATTTGATATTTATTAACAATTGCCCATAGGCGTGTGTTTACTCTTTCTTCCGGATTTTGTTGTTGTTCTATTGCCTGATCAATTTCTTTCCTTGTGCTATGAATTCCTTCAATATCATTTGTGGCTTTTATTTCTTCTCTTAAACAGGATGTAAAAAATTGATTAATAGCAATGTGCGGCAAAGGTTGAGTAAGTCGTTCCAGATTAATTGTTAATTCCGTAATTCTTTCTTGCGACAACATCATGGTATCTGTCAGGCAGCAAAACATTTCCCAAAGTTGTCCCCTGGTATTTGGTTTAGTGTGTATGCCTATTTTTTGCGTGTATGGACTGGTAAATCTCTGTTCATATAATTTTTCATATAAATCAGTATTGATATGAAAAATTGTCTTTAGTGGTTTATTTTTCATAGTTTTATCTCCAACATTTTGTAAAAAATAGTGGTGCTAATTTTTTATCTCCAACATTTTCTAAAAAATAGTGGTGTAGTAGTATAAACTCCACTAATTTTTATGCTTTGATGGAGGTGTTCTTTTTTAGCGGATTTATATTGATGGAAATAATTTGAGGACAATTATTACAATTTCCCTCTGATTTCAACGACTTTGCCGAGGATGGATACGGGGAGTTCCCGGCATTCTTTTTTGTTATATGTTCTCGGGGTGTATACTGCTAAATTCCAGCCTATTAGGGTGAGGCCGGTTTCGGATTTCGTGATTTGTTTGACCGTGGCATCGTTACCGTTTACCCAAACGACGGCTACGTCACCGTTATCTACGTCGGATTGGCGTTTGACGATGACTACGTCGCCGTCGAGCATACGGGGTTCCATTGAGTTCCCCGTTATTCTTAATGCAAAGTATTCTCCGGTCTTTGCCAAGCTTTCTGGAATTTCTTCCCAGTCGTCTATGTCGGTGACAGCTTCTATTGGGATTCCGGCGGCAACACGGCCGAGAACGGGAATGCGCACGCCTTTTGCGTGGCGGGGTGGGGATTCTTGCGAATCAAAATTACTAGAAGAAAAATTGTCACTAACATAATCGGGAGTGATATTTAAGCCGTTACAAATTTTGGTAATGTTATCAATAGACGCTCCACCTACATTTTTTAATATGGAAAAAAGGGTGCTGTACGGCATATTTATTTTTGTAGAAAAATCTTTTAAGCTTCCTTGTTCTTCGATCTTTTCACGTAAATACTGTTCTCGTGTCATTTCAAATACCTCCGATAACTGTAGAATATCATAACAAAAATGAAATATCAATAAAAAAATACAAAAAAACTATTGACAAAACGAAATAACAATAGTAGTATTAGGATAAAGAAAACGATATTTCGTTTCAAAAAATATAAGAAAGGAGAAAAGAAAATGTACAAGAATTTAAATATTGAATTAGCAAGGAAGTGCTGGAATATACAAGATTTATCAAATCATACCGGGATAAATTATCAAACTCTTGTAACAAAATTAAACGGCAAGTCATCTTTTAAATTTGATGAATGCCGCTTAATTAAGAAGAGTTTAAGTTCAGAGCTTCCGTTAGAATCTCTTTTTTTAAACGAATAAACGAAATATCGTTTTCTTTGATAAAGAAAGGAGGAAGATGCAATGAGAAGAAGACGTAAAAAACTTGAGTACTACGCCGAAGAATTAGCGCTGATACTGATAATTCTAAGCATTATCGAAAAGGTTATCGTAATAGTACTCAAGTTGATAAACGAATAGGGACAGGGGGCTGTATCCCCCTCCCTGATTCTTCTTTATTGTATCACAGAAATATGTATAGAAAAAGAATATGGGACTGGATATGTGCATTGCTTATTATAGATATCTTGTTATCAGCAATCAACATAGTTTCTTATTTCTGGTAATGAACCAAATTAAAAAGTAGCAGAAAGAGAGGTGAGGAAAGTGGACATCAAAAACAATATTGAAAGTTTAGTGTTTGTTTTTAAATGTGAGTACATAAAAGCAGCTATCCGGTATGCAGAAACAGCAGAGGCCACGGCAAAGGATATAGAAATGCTAAACATAGCGGCAGATAAGATCATGAAGATTTCCAACCAAGCATGAATAAAATGGCAATGGAGACAGCAGAAAGAGAGGTGAAGAAAGTGAAAAAAATAGAAGTATATAACAAATTTGCATTCACGGTAGAAGAGGCGGCGACCGTTTCGGGGATAGGACACAACGCTATCCGGAAGCATATTTTGGAGCATGACTTTCCGTGTTTCAAAGAAGGGGCTAAAAATGTAATCCCGGCACAAGCTTTTCTCAAATGGCTGAATGACCGTGGAATGGCGAGGGTAGGAATGCCCGTTACATCGTCAATTGTAGACAGAATCCGCAGAAAGAGAGAGATGGGATGAATAAAGCATTGACATTGACCGCCATGTTAGCGGTATCCACCTTATGTGCAGGGGTAGCGGTGAATGGAAGCCTTGTCAAGGACTACTTAACGGCCGGTCCCAATGAACTCATTGAGTACCGCAAAGAAATCAAAAGCGGAGATACGCTGTGGAACATTTGCAGCGAAATCGCCACCGACCGGGAGGACCTGCGCAAATTGGTGTGGCAGGCCATGCAGGACAATCACATAAAGGATCCGGGGCAATTACAACCGGGGAGGGTGGTCATCGTGCGAGTTAAGGCGGCACGAGAACAATGAAAAAGACGACAGATAACGGCAATTATCTATCGTCCGGGCGGAAAAAGTAGAACATCTTCCGCCTCCAGTATAACACATTCTAAGGAGGAAAAACTAATGTATACAAATTGCGATTTAATTCTATCGGTGAAAGAAGCGGAAAACCGTGAAAAGTGGTTAGCCGTGAGGAATCAAGGAATCGGAGGTTCTGATGCTTCCGTGATTATGGGGTTGAACCCTTACAAGTCGGCCTATCAGTTATGGCTTGAAAAACGGGGAATTGCAGAACCGGAAGATTTGACCGGCAATCCATATATTTACTGGGGACATAAAAACGAGGCGAATATTGCCGATTGGTTTCAGGAGGAAACCGGAAAGAAAATCCGTCGTCTCGGGACGATTCAAAACAGAAAGAAGCCGTTCATGATTGCCAACGTAGACAGAATGGTCACCGGAGAAGATGCAGGACTGGAAATCAAGACGGCCGGTGTTTCCCAGTATAAAAAATGGAAAGATGACGAGATTCCGGACAGTTATTATTGCCAGTGTCTCCACTATATGGCCGTGACGGGCGCCGATTATTGGTATATAGCCGTTCTTTTAGGCGGTAATGATGCAAGATGGAAAAAGATTGAAAGAAACGAGGAAGATATACGGGCGCTTATCGATGAAGAGACTAAGTTTTGGGAAATGGTTGAGACAAATCGTCCTCCGGAAATAGACGCCACTGTGTCTTGTGCCAATGCTCTAAAAATGAAATACAAAGGGAATCCGGGGAGTGAGACGATGCTTCCGAAAGAGGCAGAAAAAATCATAAAGGCATTGGACATAGACACTGAAACAGAAAAGGTTTTGAAAATAAGCATCCAGCTTAAGAAAAACAAGCTTATGGAAATGATGGGGGACTTTGAAGTAGGCCGTATCGGCGACAGAAAAGTTACATGGAAAACCACAAAAGGCCGGGAAAGTATTTCTTTAGCAAAGGTAAAGAAAGAAGATAAAGGATCGTATGAGGCACTCAAAGCGGCAGGCTTGATAACAGTGGGGCAGCCCTCAAGAATACTTAAGGTGTGGTAATGGATAAAGAAGAATTGAGGTCTCTGAAAATCGGGACGAAGGTCAAATGTCAAATGGGATTGAAAGCACCGCCGGTTATCGGCGAAGTAGCAGACATAATCAATGAGTCGGTCCTCGTTAAATACGGACACACATCCGCAGGCAGACCGAATCTGCGGTGGATGCACTATATGAGTTTAAAAATCATGGAGGCGTAAAAAAATGAATGTCAAGGGTGGATTAAAAAATGCAATAGTAGAAAAGAATAAAGAAGTATCAGCAGTACAGGCAATGGGTGACCTTTTAAAAAGAATGCACACACAAATCGAGAAAGCGCTCCCTTCAGTCATAACACCGGAGCGATTCACACGCATCGCATTGACGGCCTACAGCCGGAACGAGAAACTGCAAGAATGCACAGCGGAGTCCTTCCTCGGTTCGATGATGCAAGCAGCACAACTCGGGGTCGAACCGAACACGCCGCTGGGACAGGCATACTTGATCCCTTATAGAAACAAGGGAGTCATGGAAGTACAATTCCAACTCGGATACCGAGGCATGATTGACCTTGCTTATCGCTCGGGAGAGGTCCAGAACATCCAAGCTCACGAGGTTTATGAGAACGACACCTTCGAATACGAACTGGGACTCGAACCGAAACTCCGGCACGTACCGGCGCTAAAAGACAGAGGTAACGTCATTCTGTACTATGCGGTTTTCAAACTGACAAACGGCGGCGTCGGATTCGAGGTCATGAGCAAAGAGGACGTCGAAGCATTCGCCAAGAAGAAATCCAAAACCTACGGCACCGGACCGTGGCAGAGCGACTTTGATGCAATGGCAAAAAAGACATTGGTGAAGAGGCTGCTAAAATTCGCACCACTGAAATCGGACTTTGTCCGGGCCATCTCGTCGGACGAAACGATAAAAACAGAAATCGGAGAAAACATGGCGGACCTTCCGGATGAGACCGTAACTATTGATGCAGAACCGACCAAGCCGGAAGAGAACGCAGCCTATGAAGAAATCCCGATGCCCGGAGATTTATACACAGATCCGGAAACCGGCGAAGTGAAGAAAGCCTGAGGTGACAGGAATGGTGTATGGAATATTAAAATCCATGCACGCGGTCGGCAAAGAGAATGCGGTGAGCCGTAAAACGCTCGCCGCTCTCACCGGCCTTTCTGACCGCAGTATGAGAAGTGAAATAGAAAAAGAAAGAAGAAGCGGCATTCTGATTTGTTCCCACATGGAAGCAGGCGGTGGATATTACCTACCGATGGATGAAATGGAAATCAGGGAATACTACAACGCACAGACAAGTAGGATATCCTCCCTGATTCTCGCAAGAGAACCGTTCCGGCGGGCGCTTCAAGGTGACGGCTATGGAGGATAATGGATTTATATGCTTATGGAGAAAAACTAAAGATGATCCAATATGGTTCAATAGCACACCAGAACAAAAGGTCATATTCATTACGCTACTTTTTATGGCACGGTGGAAAGAACAAAAATATGATATTTATGGCGACACGATAACGCTGAATCCCGGTCAATTTATAACCTCATATGCAGAAATAAAAAAATTGACCGGCAAAGGAGTGTCAATGCAAAACGTGAGAACAGGAATCGACCGGTTCGAGAAACTCGGATTTCTAACACGGGAAGTAACAAAGCGAGGAAGCCTCATAACCATAGTGAATTGGCAGAAATACCAGGATATAGATTATAAGACTAACACGGAAAATAACATTGAACTAACAAGACATCAACAAGGCACTAACAAGGCACTAACATTGAACTCACATGCCCATAAAAGAACCAAGATACCAAGTAACCAAGTAACCAAGGAACCAGGTAACCAAAATACATCCCCCCTAACCCCCCAAAAGGGGAAGGAGGGAGAGAGCAAAAAGAATCTGTCTCCAGAATGGAGTGAGCTTGTAGCCTCGTTCGCAGGAAAGAATGAGGAGTTGGCGGAAGCACTCCGGGAGTGGATAGCCATGAGAAGCGAAATAGCAAAGAAGCGAAAGGAAGTATTTGGAATCCGGGCAGCCAAGATGGCGCTCAAAAGCCTGCATAAACTATCAGGCGGTAGCGAGCTCAAGGCACTGGAAATCGTAAATCAAGGCATCGAGCATTCTTGGAAGGGATTTTATCCTCTGCGTGACAGCAAGCGAGACAGACAAAATGAAACGGTCCGGGAATCACTGGAAAGGTCGATGCAGGTACTGGACAGAGAAATGGAGGATATCCCGTTTTGATGGATAAATTGACGGAGAAATCACTGGCGATTATGCAGACGATATATCCGAACTTCACGGATAAGCAGATGGCCATATACTGCAAGCTTTTAGGGCAATATCCCGGCGTAGTGGTATCGAAGGCTATCGGAGAACTTATCCGGACAAGCGAATCCAGCTACGCACCGCCGGTGGGGAAAATATGTGGCCTATGCGAGAAAATCATCAATCAATCGCAAGGGAAAGAAGAACTGACCGGAGCGGACGCATGGGGAGAAGTCAGGCATGTCATCACGAAAATCGGACCATACGAGGCGAAAAACTACCGGTGGAAAGACCGAATCGCGGAAGAGGTGGCAAGAGCTATCGGGCTCGACACGCTATTTTCCATGACTGCCGGAACGGAAGAGGATGTGATCCGGGGGCAGTTTCTGAAAATGTATGAAGGAAAATCAAGCTCCGCCGGAAACCGAGACCGGATAGAGGTTCTATTGGCCGACGGAAGAGTTAACGAAATTACACAGAAAATCAGTGAGAAATTACAAATAGAAGGAGGCAAATGATGAATAGAGTGCAGATTATGGGGAATCTCGGAAAGGATCCCGAAATCAAAGTAACGAACGGCGGGAAAACGACGGCAAAGCTATCCGTGGCGGTAAACCGCAAATATACCACTCCGCAGGGGGAAGAAAAGCAATATACCGAATGGGTGAACGTGGTGGCATGGGGCAAACTCGCGGAGGCCGCCGGAAACGAGCTGCAAAAAGGCGATTATATATACGCAGAGGGCAGATATTCCACACGGAGCTACGAGAAAAATGACGAAACACGATACTTCACAGAGGTCGTCGCAAACGTTATCGCAAGGCCGATAGGCGGAAAAGGAAAAGAGAAACCGATAACGAAATTCGCGGACTTCGGTCAGGCGGAATATGAGCCGGGAGAAGTGCCGGAGAAAAAATACGAACAGGACGATATACCGTTTTAACAGAGGAGAGTGGACATGGATATCACATTTATCGATTTTTTCTCGGGGATAGGCGGTTTTCACTCGGGGCTCGAAAGGGCAGGCATGAGATGTGTAGGGTGGTGCGAGTTTGATAAATACGCACAAAAATCCTATAGAGCGATTTATGACACGAAAGGACTGTGGTTTAGCGATGATGTACGAAAATGTAGAGGATGGGAGTTACCAATTGCCACTCTTTGGAGTTTCGGATTCCCTTGTCAGGATATCAGTATTGCCGGAAAGCAAAAAGGAATCGGACGAGGAACAAGGAGTGGACTCTTTTTTGAAATTATGCGGCTCCTTGATGAAAAAGAAGATGATAAACCCGAGTGGATTATCGCTGAAAACGTTAAAAATCTGCTCTCAATTGAGGGGGGGGTGGGGATTCCTCCGGGTCACGTCTGAAATGGCAGCAAGAGGGTATGCTGTCCAATGGCGAGTTTATAACTCGAAAGATTACGGAGTACCTCAGAACAGAGAAAGAGTGTACATTATTGGACGTCTTGGAGAAAACGGTGGCGGAGAATTACTACCTCCCGCAAGAAAAAGTGAACGAGCTCTTAAAAAGATGATAGACGGATCGCAGGGTGACAGAGTTTATGAACCGGAGCTATCCTGCACACTATCCAGTCAAGGCGGAGGAATGGGAGCAAAGACAGGACTGTATGTCGTGGGGCATATTGGAAAGGGCGGACAAAAATCGAGGGTGTTTCATTCATGCGGCAACGCCGGCACATTATCTGCCACCGACTATAAAGATCCGCAAAAAGTGATGATAGATAACGAAGCGATTCATGTAAAATCAATTCTCACACCGGACAGGATAAATAAGAGACAGAACGGCAGACGGACACGGGTCGGAGATGGAATCGAAACGGCCTATTCGTCAAGTAACACGAGGCGTGCAAGAGTACAGCCGGGCAGATGTAGCACAATAACAACTCATGGAACAGCAGGAGTGCTAACTGATATATATCCCGTGAGGATCCGGAAGCTGACTCCTAAGGAATGTTGGCGACTGCAGGGGTTTTCCGATGATCAATTCGAAAAGGCGGCAGCGGTTAACAGTAACACGCAATTATACAAGCAAGCCGGGAACGCAGTCACGGTTAATGTGGTGGAAGCCATTGGACGGCACATTGTATCGATAATTCAGGAGGAAAAGAAATGAGTGAATTTAAGGTTGGTGACAGGGTAGAAGTAATTGGCGGTACATATAACAGCGACATAAATGTTGGGGATAGGGGAACGATTATTGCTGATATCGGTTGTCTTGTGGGGGTTGATTTTGATATTGATATTGGCGGTCATAGTTGTTCGGGGCGTGGGAGATATGGGCATTGTTGGCGTGTGTCTACCGACTATTTAAAAAAGATAGAAGAAACAAAAGAAGAATCAAAAGTAGATACACTGGAGCAAAAAATCCTGACGGCGTTGAGAGAAGAAATCGGGGTTGAAATAGGCGAAGAATTTGAAGTTTATCAAAGCGGAGAAAGACAGTGGACCTGTAGATTTGATAAAAACGGGTTTGCTCGTATAACGGATAAAGGCAATAGTGTTTCTTTTGATGAATCATGGGTTTGGAAATACATTGTTAGCAACTTTCACAAGTACAAATTCAAGAGAAAGCCGTTTGCTCCCGAGTGCGGAGAAGATTATTTTTTCTTGGGGATAGAGTATGACGAAATCAAGAGTATAACTTTTAGAGCCTTACAAAGTACATGGATAGGCAGCAGTATAGACTATGGAATGTTAGCAGTTGGCAACATATTTAGAACTGAAGAAGAGGCATTAAAGAGAAAGGATAAATTGTTAGAAAAACTGGAGAAGTTAAGAAAGGCGAAATGAAAAAACTGAAACTTGTATACAAGGGGCGGCTCCCGGCAATGAATGAAATCATAGGAGCGAACCGTAGGAATTTCTACTTGGGCAATAAGCTGAAACAGAAAACGCAGCAGGATATCATGGCACAGCTTTTGCCGCAAAAGCGAGGCACGGAATTTCAAGGTAAGGTCAATATGCGAATATGGTTCTACGAGCCAAACCAAAGAAGGGATGAGGACAACGTGAAGTCGGGATTGAAATTTCTATTAGACGCGCTGCAGGAATTAAAAATTCTAAAAAACGACAGTCCTCGATATCTACACATCGCAAGCGACGAGGTATTCGTAGACCGGGAAAATCCGAGAATTGAAATAGAGCTGGAGGAAATATGAAACAAGGAGAAGAATGGGTATTGGGACTTAATGAAGATCGTTTTAATTTTTGCGATACGTACCAAAGCAAAGAAGAAGCAATAAAGATTGGTCGGCAGGAACTCATAAATGCTAAACCACATAATTCTGCGCCTTTCGGAAATTATTCAATGGACGATTCATTCATGTGTTTCTATGTCGGAAGGCTAATAAGACCTGAGCCGAAAGCGGATGTTGATAATATCATTGAGGATTTAGTAAGTGACGCAGTATACATTTACGATGAGTATTACAATGGTTTTCTTGGAGACGTCACAAAAGAACAAAAGAAAGATCTTGAGAAAGAAATAAACAAAGTTATTCAGCGTTGGCTCAATAAATACAATTTAAGGGATTACGGATATTTAGTTGACGATGTAGAGCAGGTGAAAGTATGAATAACGGGATGAGACCGAATCATTATTTTCACGGGGATCCAACGTATGAAGGAGCCAAAAACAATATTTCTGAAGAAGTCCGGAAGAAGGAAAAAGAGATAAGAGATTTTTTTGAAGGGCTTAGAAGTGACAGCAATCGAATGCGGTCATTGCAAGAGCTTATCAAACAATATGAAATAGACTTAGCAGGCGTGCAAGCGTGTCGTTACGACAAGGAACATGTGACTGGTGGAAATCCGGGAGACTTATCCGACTTGGTCATCCGGATAGAAGAACGAATGAAGAATCAGAGAAAACACTTGCTATCATTGTATGCGGAAGTCGCAGAGAAAAGGGACAAGGCGTATAGATACTTGTCACTGTTAGGAAACCGGGCAGAGGAACAATCCATTCTAATGGATAGATACATTGTCGGTGAGAGTTGGGAACGGATATCAAGGAATCATCATTATGAGAGAGACTACTGTATGCAGTTAAGGAACAGAGCAATCCGTCATATTGCAGAAAAACATTTTTGAAACATCTCGTATTTTCTCGTATTTGAAAGTAGTATAATGATAATATAAAAGTGTAGCAAACAGACCGCCGGAAAGGGCGGTTTTTTATTGCCGTAAAGTCGGACAAAGTATAACAATTCGCAAATGAGTCGCAAATTGAAAGGAGAACAGAAGTGATAGAGCAGACGGTGGCACGGGTGGTATACAAAGGAGACGGAAGAACGAAAGAGTTTCCATTCTCGTTCCCGGTGTTGGATAGGAAATTTATTGTTGTTGTCATATCGGACAAAGACGGTAGAGAAAGAATACTGACGAGTGATTATTATGTGGATATGGACAAGAAAGTAGTCTTGTATCCCGGGTATCCGAAAGGAGAAGAACCGGCAGAAGCAGAACGGCCGGCCGTATTGGCACCGGGGGAAAAGATTGTCATTTACCGTAACACGCCGGTATCGCAGTTGACATCGCTCGGGGATAAGTGGCCATTCGACGTATGCGAGAAAGCACTGGACAAACTGACGATGATTGACCAAGAGAATAAAGAGTCCATCTCCCGGACAGTGAGATTGGCAGGAGCGACGGAAGAGGTGGAAGTAGTATTACCGCCTCCGGAAAAAGACACGGCTATCGGATGGTCGGAAGATGGGAAGTCAGTCATCAATGTACCGGTGAAACGGTGGCAGGAAGAGGCAAGAGCGGCAGCGGAAAAAGCACAGACGCAGGCGTCTATTGCAATGACTTATAAAGAAGAGTCCAAAGAGGCACGCAGTAAAGCAGAGCAGTCGGAAGAAAAGGCAAGGGAATATGCCGATAGAGCGGTTATGGCGGAGACGAAAGTACGCGGATACGCTACAGTGGCCGAAGAAAAACATAATGCATTTGTAAAATCGACAGAAACCGCCAAGAATGAAATCAATGCTCTTAGTGAAGAAGTTAAAGCCGGTATTACACTGACAGGAGAATCACAGCAGAATCTTATCAAAGGGAATGCGACTGAGGCTATAGAGAGTGTAAAGAAACAAGGGACAGACGAAACAGAGCGCGTCAAGGCGCAAGGAAAAACGTCCGTTCAAGATGTGCAAACCGAAGGGGAAACACAAAAGCAGAAGATCCAAACTTCTGTAGCGGGTGCAATGCTTGCTGCTCAAAAGGCGCAAGGCGACGCAGAAACGGCAGCAAGGGAAGCAGAAGATGCAAAGAATATAGCGCTTTCCCATGCAACAGAAAGTGAAACACACAGCCAAGCGGCACTGGCAGCAAAAGAGGCGGCGACGGGTGCCAAAGAAGAAGCGGTGCAGGCAAAAAATGATGCGGTATCGGCGAAAGAAAGTGCATTAAGTTATAAGAATCAGGCGGAATTGCAAGTGTCGTTATCGAAAACAAATGCACAAACGGCAAAGAATTGGGCGACATCTACATCATCGCCGGATGGTGCAGTCGACACGGAAAGCGGAACGGGAAATACGCAGAGTGCAAGAACGTGGGCGCTTTCCGCGAGAACGGAAGCGGGAAAAGCTAAAACGGAAGCAAAGAATGCTCAAGCGGAATTTGCCAAAGCAAAGACGGAAGCAGACAGATCCTTAACCAATTCGGCAAGAGCAGACGAGGCAAAAACAGAAGCGGTGACCAAAGCGGCGGAAGCGAGAACGGCAGCCGATGAAGCAAAGCAAGCATTGCAAATAGCAATGGGCGGTGTGGATTTAACTCAATATGCAAAGAAAGAATCACTGGTGGGATTAGCAAGTACCGAGTATGTAGACGGAAGATTCAATCATATTATAGGGACGTCTGCAGAAGCACTGGATACACTGGAAGAAATAGGGAAGTCACTCGGTAACGATGCGGATTTTGCCGGAACAATGACAAGGGAACTTGCGAAGAAAGCGGATAAAGGAACAGTTGAAAACGCGTTATTAGGGAAAGCAACGAAAGAAGAGCTTGAAAAAAAAGCAGATAAAACCGCAGTGTATACGAAAACAGAAGGTGATAGCAAATACCAATCGAAAGGCGACTATGTAACATTAACAAAGTGGAATGGTACTTTCAAAAGTAACGTTAATTTTTATCCTGATACAAATAATCAGTACACATACGTTGATTGTCCGGATTCTACGTACTTTTATTTCCAAAAACCGCTCTATGGGTATTTGAAAACCGACGAAATTGCAAACATCTATTTGACCAAGACAGACGCGGGAAGTACATATTTATCTAACTCAGGAGCAAAGATTACTTATTTAAGCAAGTCCACGGCAAAGAGTACTTATCTGTCTATAACAGATGCAGGAAATACCTACCAGAAAAAAGGCGAGGCCTACACAAAAACGGAAAGTGACGGCAAATATCAATTAAAAGGTGACTATGCGAAAAAGGCTGATTTAACTCCAAAAGCAGACAAAGCTGATGTCTACACTAAGGGCGAAAGTGACGGGAAATATCAGACAAAGGGTGCATACCTGACACAAAATGACGTCTTTGATACGTCTAATCAATCTATTAAGTTACCGAACGGTGCAAGAATCGGGGTAGAATAATGGCAACACTCAAAATCCAAAGACCTGACGGGAGCTTGGAGCAGGCAGAACTCACAGAAACAAAAGACCTTGTCGGCAGTGATTTTTTATCCGTGAAGAACAATAATACTACTTATTATGCAAAATTAGGCGAAGAATTAAGCACACATATGTACGTGACTAAGCCCGATGGAAGAAAGCTGTATGTACAGAAAGAAGTGGCCTTTAGGTGGAAGTATGTGATAGATAGCTCTAATAAAATATCTGATTTACGTATTCCACGAGACGGGCGATATAAAATTCACGTACACCAACAAGCATATAACTATTACGGACACGAAATTCAAAACACAACAATAACAAAATTGTCAAAATTTAAGGAAGGTGACCATTTTTTAAACAAAGCAACAAAGGGGTGGTACATTACCGACACTTATGGATTTGAAATATATGCAAAAAAAGAAGAGGTACAAGGAGATTATGCTGATGACCATAGTAGCTATAAACGGCGAGTAGAAACAATCACATCGATTGAATATGCCGGTGATGCTTGATTGAATTATTATAAGCGCTCTTAACTGGGTGCTTTTTTATTGGAGAAATTATGAAGTTAAAAGAGTTTTTAAAGAAATACAGGAAAGCGCCGTATTTGTGGGGCGGCGGTCTTTTTGCTATTGCCGTTTTGGATTGTTTGGATTTTTTGGAATACATTATCCGGGCGGCCATTTCACTTGTGAATAATTTTCCCGTCAAGTGTATTGGTACGGGAATACTGCTTGCGGTGCAAAATTTTGTGCAAAGTGACTACGCTACGCTTATCATGGCGTATTTTTGGATTATCATTGCGGACACCGTGACAAAGTGGCTTGCTATCAGTTACAAGTATCTGACGGAGAACGGAGCGGAAGCAGAGAAGATTACCACTATCGACAAGTTTAAAGGGATTGTACTTGCTTTTGACGATAGAAAGATTACATCAAGAATGATGCTTTGGGGGTTCGTCGGAAAGTATGTATTATTCGGTATCCTTGTCACCATTGCATTTCATGGGGATTGCATATTGGAAAGGTTAGGAATTATGCTCCCGTTTCCAATAATCAAATTCGTTCTCGGATATGTCGTATATAACGAGCTATTGAGTATTTGTGAGAATTTGAGAGACGCAGGCAATGGGAAACTGGATAAGCTTGTGGAACTCATGAACACGAATGTGTTTTCTAAATTGCGGAAATAAGGAGAAGAGATATGAAAAATAAGAATCGTATCCGGGGAAAGCCTAAGCTTACAGATAAACATAAGTTTACAGACAAGCAAGAGATTTTCATTTTGGAATATTTGAAAGACGGAAATGCGGCGAGAGCCGCCGTAGCGGCAGGATATGCTGCCAATTCCGCGAGAAATACAGGGCATAAGTTACTTCATGAGGAGCGGTTTTCTTATGTCCGGGAAGAGGTAGAACGGCGGCGCAACGAAAAGCTGAAACGGCTTGATTGCGGAGTCAATGAGGTCTTGGCTATATGCGGGGCAATCTGTACGGCCAATCCCCTTGATTTGTTAAGAGAGGACGGCAGTTATAAGACGCTCGATGAAATTGATGAAAAGACACGTATGGCCATTGAGTATGTAGACAGGGAGGGAGTCCCTCACTTGTACAAGAAAACGGAATTCGTCAAGATGATGATGAAACGTCACGGCCTATTGACGGATAAAACGGAAATCACGGGTTCCGGCGGCGGCGCTATTGAAATTTCATGGAGTAAAGAATGATGGTGGAAATTCCTTACAGTCCGGCGCCTATATGGAAAGAGATACATCAGGGCATGGAAACGCACCGGTGGTCTTGCGTAGTAGGACACCGGCGGTTCGGTAAAACGGTAGGAACGGTCAATCACATGATTAAGCAGGCGGCGTTAGTGGATAAAATAGATCCGCAGTATGCCTACATTGCACCTTACCGGACGCAGGCAAAGAAGATTGCTTGGACATATCTCAAAAGATACACGGCACCGATACCGGGAATAAAAACAAATGAAACAGAGTTATATGTGGAGTTTCCCCGGGCAAGAGAAGGGGATACACACGGGGCAAGGCTGTATATATTCGGGGCAGATAAACCGGATTCATTCCGCGGTATGTATTTTGACGGCGTCATATTAGACGAATTCGGAGACATGAAACCGCAGACGTGGGGTGAGATACTTCGTCCCGCGTTGGCTGACAGAGGCGGTTGGGCTATCTTTATCGGAACGCCTAAGGGAGAAAACGCCTTTTATACGGTCTATCAGAAGTCTTGTGCGTCTCCCGATTGGTTCTCTGCAAAGTATACGATTGACGATACGAATTTGCCTTGGCTCCCCGATACGGAAAAAGAGGCCATGAAGCAGGATATGACAGAGGCGGAAATACGACAGGAGTTGTATTGCGACTTTGCGGCGTCTGCATTTGATGTTCTTATTCCCATTCCGCTTGTGGAAAAAGGGAAAAGGGCAAGGGTGGACGAGGCGGACGTCAGGGGTTCTCCGTTGGTGTTCGGCCTTGACCCCGCTCGTTTCGGAGATGATGATTCCATTTTGACAAAGCGGCGGGGACTTTTGTGTTATCCGCCAATCCGCTTTCACGGTATGGACCAAATGGCGCTGGCGGACCAGATGGCTATGCATATCCGGCGGGATTCTCCCGATGCGGTGTTCATAGATTCAGGACTGGGGGCGGGCGTGATTGACCGTCTGCGGCAGCTCCGGTTCTCTGTTATAGAGGTTCCGTTCGGAGCGAAAGCGAGGAGGGAGGAAAGATATGTAAATAAGAGAAGTGAAATGTATGACAGTATCAGGGAGTGGCTCGGTAACGGAGGTAGCCTTCCGGATACGGAGGAATTATTGACGGAGCTTTCCATTCCTAAGTATTCATTTGATGCAAGGGGTCGGATTAAGCTTGAGGCTAAGGAGCATATCAAAGAAAGAATAGGCAGGTCTCCCGACTATGCGGATTCTTTGGCTTTGACATTTGCATCTCCTGTTTCTCCCCGTTCTAAGTACGGAGGGAACAGTTCATTGATGGCTAATACAAAATATGATTTCGGATTTTAAAAGGAGGAGTTATTATGTGCAGTGCATTATTCGGAGGCAGACCTAAAATGCCGGAGATTCAAAAGGTATCCCCGCAGGCGCAGCAGGTGACAAACGGAGATATCGGAGCAGACATGGGTACTGAAAGCGAGGCGGCAAGAAAGAAACGAGCTAAGCAGGGATATGCGGCTACCCGTTTGGCAGATACCGCACAGGGCGGTTATAAGTCTACATTGGGGTGATGGAATGGAATATTTAGCGGCCAAAGCGGAAGCACCTCATTTGCAGGCCGGCGACGGGAAGTCACGGGGGATTCCTAAAAAAGAGAATGCCCGGGCAAGAGTAAATGCAATGAAGAGGGAACGACAGCCGTATGAAAAGCGGTGGCGTGCTATCCGGGATTACCAACTCCCTTTTTTGGGGGATTTTGACGAGAATGAAAAAGCAGAACGCCGGGATTTAAAAATCGTAAACGGTGTGGCTTGGCTTTCTTGTCAAGCCTTTGCCGCCGGAATTATGTCGGGATTGACGCCGCCGTCCCGGCAGTGGTTCAAGCTTGCTTTTTCAAACGGTGCAGTTGAGGACAAGGAAGCGGCAATGGTACTCGATACGAGGCAGGAGATACTCGAGGCGGTTCTTCACGGCTCGAATTTCTACAATTCTATTCATGCTTGTTATATGGAGCTTCCTTTCGGACAGGCGCCGCTTGCGGTGTATGCATCCGATGACACGGGGGTTCGTTTTCAGGCGTATACAGTCGGTACATATTACCTTTCATCGGCGGCAAGCGGACGGGTGAATACCTTTGCCCGTCAGTTTGAAATGACGGCAGCACAACTTGCGGAGCAATTCGGTAAGGAAGCACTTCCCGTTTCTATTCAGGAAGCATTGTCCGGAGCCTCTTCTGCCCACGAAAAGAAATTCAAGGTATGGCATCTTGTCATGCCGAATGCCTCTTACAACACGGGCAAGGATAAGAGCGGTGTTAATATGCCGTATTTGTCTTTGTACTGGACGGAAGAGTCGGGGGATAAAGCGGAATATATTTACGCCGGAGGATTTGAAGAATTTCCCGTTCCCGTAGCGAGGTATCAAGTGGCAGGCGGGGAGGTTTACGGAAAAGGTCCGGGGTGGTATGCCGAAGGAGAGAGTAAAGGACTCCAACTCATGAAGAAAGACCTTTTGACATGGGTAGAGCTTTCCGTAAAGCCGGCTATGAAAGCACCGCCGGATATTTTAACGGGCGGACTCAATCTCATACCGGGCGGTATTACGCAGGTCAATGAATTGAACGGCTCAAATACGGTAGGTCCTTTATTCCAAGTGGGAAGTGATCCCCGTTGGCTGACGGAAGAAATTATCCGGAGTGAAGATTTTATCAAGCGAAGTTATTCCGCCGATTTATTCCTCATGCTTGATTCCATTGATACGCCGCAAATGACGGCCCGGGAGGTTATGGAAAGACAACAAGAGAAGCTCCAGCAACTGGGCCCCGTGGTGGAGCGTTTGCAAGATGAGTTCTTAACGCCGATTATTGAAAGGTGCTATAACATTTTGGAACGGGCGGGGGTATTTCCGCCGATTCCCGCCGATGTGGCGGAAAGGCTTGCCGGGGCGGATGTAAAAATCGAGTACATTTCCCCGCTGGCACAGGCGCAGAAGATGAGCGGGCTTGTCAATATCGAGCAGGCATTGTCGTTTGTTGCCAATATGGGACAACTTTATCCGGAGGCATTGAAGGCGATTGACCCGGTAGGTACGGTAAAACGTTACTTTGATTTACTGGGAGCGCCGGCAATCATGCAAAGAAGTGCAGAAGAAATTGCACAGATGATTGAAGAGGAGCAGAAGATGGCACAAAGGCAGCAGGAAATGGCAATGGAAGCACAGGCGGCACAAACGGCTAATGTATCAACGCAGGCGGCAAGGAATCTGATGGATGCCTCTGCTGACGGTAACCCGGCGTTGCAGAATCTTATGGGAGTAACGGGACCGGGAGGCAGCGCTATATGAGAGCGGTAACAGACAGAAACAGCCGTGAGGCGGCCTACCGGGCCTTTCTTGAAAAGGAAATGGAAGAACTTGACCGGGCGGCGGTAAAAAAGCTAATGAAGACGAGGGAAGGGCGATGGCTTTTCCTTCGTCTTTTAAAAATATCCGGGTATGGGGATTTGTCCATGACGGGCAATTCTTATACGTTTTTTAAGGAGGGGTCAAGGTATGTAGGGGTGCAATTAAACAATATGGTGCTTTCTCTTTTGGGAAAAGAGGGACTTGTTCTTAAGCAAAAGGGAGAGCGGGAATGCATGGATTTTGAAGAACACGCCAAGCGGTTATTTCAGGAAAGCGAGGACAGATGATGGAAGACATGACACAGGCTGCGGAGAACATTCACACGGACACTCCGGAAGCGGTCACGGAAGAAACAAAAACAGAAGGGCTTGCAGAAAGTGCAGGAAAAGAAACGGGCGCACCGGACGCCTATGATTTCAAGGGGATTGTTCCCGATGGCGAAGTCTTTGACGAAGAAATTGCATCCGGATTCGGTAATCTTTGCAAGGAAATGAACTTGACGCAGGAGATGGCCTCCAAGATGGCGGAGTACGGCTTTTCTTATGCCGGCCGTGTGAAAGAGGCAATGGAAGCGGCAAGAGAGGCGGAAATAGGAAACTGGGCAGAGGATACGCGCAAGGCTTTGGGTTCTTCTTTTGACCAAACAATGGGAGATTACGGCAGAGCGCTTACCTATCTTGAACGGGAAAATCCGGATATCCGGGCAGTGCTTAATTCTACCGGTGCAGGAAACAAGGCCGAGGTGGTAAAGGCTTTTGCCCTTTTGGGACGTCTTATATCGGAGGATCCGGGACTTACCGCCGGAAAAGCAGCATCTTCTAAAGATGATTTATATCCGAATACAAATTTTGAAGCATACAGATAGTTTTCAGTAAAGGAGAGAAATTATGCCAACTATCGGAAATTTAGCAGTAACATTTAATGATTTAAGAAAACGTCAGGCGCCGGATGGTGCAATTGACAAAGTGATTGAAATTTTGCAACAGTCTAATCCTGTAATGGAAGATATCCGTTGGGCGCAAGGTAACTTGCCTACCGGTAATCAGACTACACAGAGAAACGGACTGCCCGAAATTCATTTACGCCAAATTAACAGAGGCGTGAAACCGTCCAAATCGTCTACTAAGCAGGTTGTGGATACTTGCTGCCTTTTGGAAGCACGTTCCAAAGTAGACGTTGCTCTTGCTAACATGCAGCCGGATCCGGCGGCATTCAGAGCCAGTGAAGATAAAGCATTTGTAGAAGCAATGGGCGAGAAGGTTGCCTCTTATATCTTCTACGGTGATTCCATGAAGAATATGGATGAATTCAACGGACTTTCCGTGCGCTACGGAGAATACGGCGGCGAGAAGCACGATGCGTCGTATCAGGTGATTAACGCCGGCGGCACGGGCAAAGGAAAATTATCCTCCGCTTATCTTGTCGGATGGGGAGATAACGGGGCAATGGGTATTTATCCTAAGTTCGGTTATGCCGGCCTCCGTCGTGAAGATAAAGGCGTTGAAAAGGTCATCGACTCCGACGGCGGTGAATATGATGCATATACTACACTCTTTACATGGATGCCCGGACTTGCTATTAAGGACCCGGAAATGGTAGCCGCAGTAAGAAACATTGACCTCGGAGCGCTTTCCGGAGACAAAGCTACAACGGCACAGAAAAAGAATGTTGTTGATTCCATGATTCGCGCGCAGGGACGTATGCGCCGTCTGACGGGAGATGTAAAACCGGTATGGTATGTATCTCCCGAATTGTATACATTCTTAACACTGTATCTGAATGATAAGAACAATGTATACATCACAAGAAAGGAACTGGCCGACGGTATTCCGATTCTTGCGGTGAACGGAATTATTGTTAAAAAAGAAGATGCACTTCTCGATACGGAAGATGCAGTAGCGGAAAAGAAATAAGGAGGAATACAATATGATTTACGATTACGAAAACGCCTTTTTTGAAAGTCAGGATTTATCCAAAGGGACCGCGTCCCCGGTCATTGCCAACGGTGAAGGCGGTGACGCTTACCGTCCTCTTTGGCTTTCCGCCCATGTAGAAAAAGAACTGTCCGCCGATGCTACATTGACATTGACTACATCGGATAAGGAAAACATGACCGATGCGGTTACTTTGACCACACTTACACTTCCTAAAGGTGTACGGTCTAAGGCTGCATGTTCTCTTCCGCAGGGAGCAAAGAAATTCTTAAAGCTTGATGTTTCCGGAGCGACAACAGGAACACTGACGGCAGCTCTTGTTCTCGATACGGATGTATGAGTGAGGGGATTCCGTTTGCCCGGGCGGTAGGAAACAGAAAGCTTTCCGACTTGTCGGCCAATGAACTTCGGGCCAAGCTTATTTTGGCAGGGGTGGAAATTCCCCGTGAGGTATCGACTAAAGAGGAATTGATTGCTCTTGTCAAAAAGTATGCATAAGGGGATGAGGCTTTTGCCTCTCCTCTTTTTCTATGTACCGGAACAGGTTGTCCGGCATAGAGAAAAGGAGGATATGATGAACAGCACAGATATTTGTAACATGGCACTTGCCTATATAGGGCAGGGACGGATTGCTTCTTTGGGAGAAGAATCGGAAGAGGCGGCACAGTGCAGGCTTTTTTACGACCATTTAAGGCGGCGTCTTTTGGCACAGCATTATTTCTCATTCAGTGCAAGAGAGGTAAAGCTGGCACTTTTGGACAGAGAACGTCAAGGGTATGATTTCGTATATGCTATGCCCGCCAAGTGTTTGCTTCTTCAACGTGTATATGAGAAAGGGAAAGCAAGAGAGGCGAAAAAGGGAGAATGGAAGTTAATTATGGTAAATGATTCGGTGCAGGGGATTGCAACGGATATAGAGAATGCATGGGCCTCTTATACGGCGGATGTGGAAAATGCGGCCGTATTTTCCGATTCGTTTATAGATGCATTATCCCACGGACTTGCTTCGGCTATCGCCGTCCCGCTTTCGGGGAGCGGGAGTTTGCAACAGGCACACTATCAACTGATGGAAAGAGCCGTTATGACCGCCAAGTTTGAAAGTGAAAGGCAGAATGACCATAAGCCTTTATTCCCTACGGCATATACAGAGGGGAGACGGTGATATGGCCAAAGAGACGATGTATGTCATTCAGCCGTCTTTTGCAGGCGGTGAAATTTCCCGCGAGGTGGCAAGCCGTATTGATTTTGATAAATACCAAAATGCACTTCTTTCCGCAACGAATTGCTATATCCGTCCTTATGGTTCGGTATACAGAAGAGGCGGGAGTCTTTATGTCGGCAATGCAAAATATGCAGATAAGGCAACAATACTTCAAGCATTTCACGAAACAGACGGTGATGTGCTTTTAGAGATTGGTGACAGATATATCCGTATATGGAGAGATGATATTTATACAGGTATTGAGTTGGAAACTCCCTATGTGGAAGAGGACCTTGCGCATTTACGGTTTTGCCAGTCCGCAGACGTCATGTATATAGCGAGTGGCGCTCATCCTGTGATGAAACTTTCCCGGTACAGTAAATTGGTTTTCCTGTTTTCTGAAATGGAAATTACTCGTCCGTATTTCGATGCTTCATTTTCGGGTGTAGTAAATAGACGAGGTCTTGTAGGTACTCGTGTCAGGAGTTCTATAAAAAAGAGTGGAGTTGTTGTCATTGATTCCAATAAAAAGCTTTTTAGCGAGGATATGGTGGGAGCGGGTATTTGTCTGATACATCAAATTCCGTCTCAAACGGTATCGGCGGAGAATACGGCAACGAGTGATTCCGTTCTTGTCGGGAAAGGGTGGAAGGTTCTTACTCATGGTACATGGACAGGGGAAATAACGATTGAGTGTTCGGAGGATAATCTGACATGGAAAAAGTACAGGACCTATAAATCGAATAGGGATTTCAATGCCAGTGAATCGGGAACGGTGGACAGGCCTCTTTATTTACGGATTGTCATGAATACGACAGGGGATCCGGAGGGGAAAGCGGATTTGACGGCTTTCCCTTATGAGGGGAAGGGAACGGCAATCATTATAAAGTTTGAGAATAGGCAGCAGGTTAAGGCTAAGATTATTGATTCTTTTGCATCTGCGGAAGAGACGGAAGATTATATGTTTTCTTCATGGTCTAAGCTTTTCGGGTATCCCCGGGCGGTAGGCTTCTTTCAGGACAGGTTTGTTCTTGCCGGAACAAAGGCACAGCCTTATATGATGTGGATGTCACGGACGGGAGATTATCCGAATTTTTCTGTGGAAAAGGTGGCGGGAACGCTGACCGACGATAGTGCAGTGGCGCTTTCGTTTGTGTCACGCGAGCAGTGTGATATTTCCCATATTCTTCCTGCAGCGGATTTGCTTGTTTTTACGACAGGGAATGAATGGATTGTTTCGGGGGCGGACGTGATAACGCCGACAAAAGCCAATCCGAAAGTGCAGACAAGCCGGGGGTCTTCAGATATATCTCCGTTGCAGGTCGGAAACAGATGTATTTTTGTCCAACGCCGGGGAGTGACGGTAAGAGATATCGGGTATTCTTTTGACAGTGACGGTTATGACGGTACGGACTTAACACTTTTAGCCAAGCATTTAACGAAAAATAACAAGATTGTTTCTATGGCGTATATGCAGGAACCGGACAGTAGGTTGTATTTTGTTATGGAGGACGGCACGATGAATTGTCTTTCCTATATGCAAGAGCAGAAAGTGTATGCATGGTCGCAATTAAAAACGGAAGGCCGGTATCTTTCCGTTTGCCGTATAGAGGAAGAGGATGAGGATCGTGTATATGTTCTTGTTGAAAGAGACGGTGTGAGGTATATAGAGAGAATGGCGGGTATGCCGGAAAGTGACAATCCTATGGACTATGTCATGGTTGACCATGCTTACCGTTTTGACGGAGAGGAAAGTAGTGTATTTTCGGCGGAAACGTTGAAGGGAAAAACAATTGCCGTTTTAGCAGATGGACAATTTCACAAGGATATAAAAACGGATGAGAACGGGGAATTTACACTTCCCTGTGCGGCAAAAAATGTAATAGCAGGCCTTCCGTATGAAACAAAAATCGAGACGTGCAATGTAGAGGTCAATACACAGCAGGGAACATTGCAGGGGAGAAAGAAAAAAATAGCGGCGTCTATTCTGCGTTTAACAAGGTCGCTCGGTGGGGATATCGGAATATCGGGCGGACACAAGATAGAGATTAAGTATGATGAGTTCGGTGATAATCCGGTACTTCTTTATTCCGGGGACAAGGAAGTTACGATGCCGAATCCCGGGTTTGAAACAAAAGGGCGTGTAGTGATTTCTACGAGCGAGCCTTATCCGTTTGCCTTATCTTCTTTGATTCGTGAAGTGGTGGTTTCCGGATGAAACAAAGGTATTTTGGGGTGGATATTATTCCGTTTACCGGGAATAAAGAGATAGCCGCAAGATTGGCAAAATCTCTTGCAAAGACAATGCGGAAAGAGGATAAACAAGAGTGTATGGCCGCCGGATACAGTCCGTTTGAGTCTGCTCTTGAGTCTCTTCTTCTTTCTGATGAGGCGTATGTGGCAGAGGCGGAGGAAGGAGTGGTTATGCTTTTCGGTACTACCGGTGACGGCCTTATTTGGGCATTGGGAAGTTCTTTCATAGAAAAACACAAAAAAGCGCTTGTTGCTTGCGGTATGGATTATATAAAAGAGTGCCTTAACCGGCATTCTTTTTTATACAATTACATTTCAGAAGATAATATAAAAGCTTTGCGGTTTATCCGTCGGGCAGGGGCGGAAACCGGAGCGGGCATTTCTATAGGGAATACCCGCTTTTTAAAATTTGTAATCAGGAGGGAAAAAGATGTGCAGTGTAATGATGGGGCTTGCGGCTCTTCAAGGGTTTGCCCAACACCGGCAGATTCAGCAGGAGACAAAGGCGCAAATGATGATGTACCGACAGCAGGCGGAGGCGGCTGCGCAAAATGCAAGGGTGGCAGACCGACAAAGGGAACAGGTGGCTGACCGGTATGCACAGGAGCAGATGAGACTTGACGCAAGACGGCGTCTTGTGATGGGGCAGAATGCGGCGAGTGCGGGAGCATCGGGACTTGATGGCGCGGGGAGCGTTCTGGATATGGATGCATCCACTATCGGAGCATGGCGGGAGGACAGCTTGAATCTCCTGTCCAACCAAAGAAACGATGCACTGGATATGTACCGCCGTCAGGTGAATTATGAAAACGAGGCAAGAGCTGACCGGGCGGCGGCTTATAACGTTAAACAGCAGGGGAAAGCAATGCTTCTTGCGAATTTTATTTCTACGGCTGCTGCTATGTATGGTGCGCGTCAAGAGATGGGTGGTGCAGGAAAGGGAGCCGCAAAAGGGACTGGATCAAGCAGTTCGTGGAAACCGGAAACGGGGTTTGATAGTAATTTCTCTAACGGTACATTCCGCTATACGGGATATAACGGCAAGACGGGTTCTTTTGGCGGATTCAATGCCGGACAAACAGGCGGATTTAATTTCGGACAAGTAGGAACACCGTCTCTCAAGTTCTCTTACATGAAGAAGGATTATATAGGACAGGGAGTCGGACGTCATCAGGCTTGGGGGATTAAGGGATAACATGAAACTGACACAATTTGAACCGCAGGTAAATCTGAATATACAACAGGCTAAAATGCAGGTATCCCGTGACCTTAATGCATATGGCGGAAATACGCAGGGGCTTTCGGCACTCGGAAAGGCAATCGGAGCGGCAGGAGATATTTATTTCAAGGAGTGGCAGAAAAAGCAGAATAATGATGTGATTGATGCTTTGAATGAATATAACCGCCGTGTAGATGTTCTTATGAATGATGAGAATAACGGCCTCCGGGTCACCATGCAGGGGAAGAATGCAGAAGGAATCGAGGCAGCGTACAAGGAAGAGGAAGAGAAGATTTACCATGATATAGCGGAGAAATACAAGCTTAATACGGACTATGCATACACTGCTTTTTCCCAAAAAAGAGAAACCGCCGTCACGGACTCTTTGGCAAATATTAATAAATACCAAAGGGAGCAGGCGGACGCTTATGCAGGGTGGCAATTATCGGAGCTTGCCCAAAATACACAAAATAAAATATTGACGAATCCGGGACAGCTTTCGGAAGAGATGGATAATTGGCTTTCTCTTTCGGGAGTTATCTTTGCGGGTAGAGGACTTGACGAGGCGGGTATTTCCGCGAAACAGAGAGAGGCAATGTCCACTATGGCCACTAATATGCTTACGTCTTTAGCTTTGACAAATGAATACACGGCGGGGAAAAGTGCAGTTGAATATTTCCGCCGTCACGGGACGGATGAAGCGACACTGAAAAAGTTCTCTGAAATTTTCGAGACAAAGAAGATGGCCAAGAGTGTAAAACAGAGTATTTCTGAATATGTTAAGACCAATAATCTGAATCTGACTACTGTAGACTTTGAAGAATGGTATCCGGGATATGAGAAGGCTAATCCGTATTCTTTTTCGGGATCTGATGTAAAAGGCTTTGCTACCGGGAACGCCACGTATGACCAATACGACGAATATTTCGAGAAGGCTAAAGAAGCATGCAACTTATCTGACCATGAAGTGCGTATTTTAAAATCTATGGTCTTTCAGGAATCGTCATGGAATCCGAATGCTTATCATGATGATAATGACGGGGATCCAACGTTAGGACTTGCACAATTCAAGTCGGATACGGCAAGGAGTGTGGGACTTGACCCTGCCGACCGCACCAATCCGGAGAAGAGTATTATGGCAATGGCTAAACATTATAAAGATAATTTGGCTTATCACGGTGGAAGTGACGAGTTAGCCATTTTATCTCATAATGGCGGGCGGGGCGGAACGGAAGCCGCAAGAGCTAACAATTATTTAAATAACGTAAATGAGAAATACAACATTTTATACGGGACAAATTGGAATCAAGGCGAGAAGTCCTATTCCCCGGAAGAAATAGAACAACTGAAAGAGGAACACAAGAAAGCCGCGAAAAAAGAATTCTTGGAAATACAAAAAGCACAACAGTCTCAAATTGCCAACGCAATTAATGACGCAAATAATGAGTTTTCTTCGATGGGGACGGCTTATGAAAAGGAATCGTATTTAAAAACGATGATGGCAGGAAATCCTTTATTGGCATCTTCTTTTGAAGGACAAGCGCTTATGAGGAATATAAAGGCGCAGCAAATGAGGGCAAGCGGCGGCGGTTCGGGACGTGGAGGCGGAGCAAGTTCGGGTGCGAAATGGATAAAGTCTTTATTTGGAACCGGAATAACAAATGATAAAGACTTAGCAGAAGCCATAGAAAAAGCCAATGATAAGGGTTATTCGTTTTCAGATAATGAAATGAAGGACATTTATCAGTCGTGGCAGGATTGTAAAAACGGGGATAAACAATATGCTATTTCCATCCCCGGGAAAGAAGAATTGTCCGCTTATACGGGAATAGATAAAGGTCAGTTTGATGATATTGCCATGAATCTTATTCGGCAGAAGGTTTACGATTATAACAATAATCTTGACAGTGAATATCCGAATCCGAATATGGTTCCGGCGGGACGTGACATGATTATGAAGTTGGCAGCAAAAGTAACGACACAAAAAAACATTTACCATAAAGATGCGGCTATGTGGGGAATCTTTGGAAGCAAAGATGTAGATTATTCCATTAGCGAGTTGGAGCAGAGAAAGGCACGAATTAAGGACATGAATCCATACGGGAACGGTATGTGGCAGATTGAAAGTGATGACGGCATTCAGACATGGGCAACGGCAGAGCAGATAGACCAAATTAAGAGCGGGACTAAAACCGTTCTCGATGTGGCGGAAGAAAATCAGCTTGTAGATAAAGGAGCAAAGAAATGAACATAAGTGATGAAGTTTTTTATGCGGGGCTTGAAGGGAAAGTCACTTTAAAGAAACAAGACCCCGGACTTATCCGTCAGCACATAAGCTTTACGCCTTTTGAAGATGAGAAAAAATCTTCTTCTATTGCTTCATCGGAAGAGGCAATGAGAAAGGCATGGCATATACAGGGGAATCAGGACACACCGGACGAAAAATTGGCGTCTGTGGAAGAAATAGGTCATTCGCTGGGTATTCCGCCGCAGGTGCTTGTCAATGATGAAGAGCTATATAAGCGGTGCAGCTTGATGTATGCAGCCAAAAAGAAGGGGGATTATTTACAGAGCGCAAAGTTCTCTCCGCAAAAGGTGGCAGAGCTTTATCCGGAGCTTCCCTCTGATGATACGGTGGCACTTACGGCAGCCACAAGAGACTATGTGAATGTTTTAAGTTCACGCCGTATGGCAGATAAGGGAACGCCTGTATATGATGCCGGAGATGTCGGCCTTTTAGATTTTATTAAAACGGCGTACAAAGCAGGGGAAGCGCAGGATAATATCAGTGAAATCTATTACAAAAATTTCATGGGAGAATTGACTGATGAAGAGGCGGATAAGCAGATAGCGAAACTTGCTCCGGCTGTGGAAGAACTGCACAAACAAACCGGGAACAGTTATATCTCAAAAATAGCAGGAGAAGGTATTGTAACAGGCCTTACAATGGCAAAAATGACATGGCGGGGCGGGGAAGAAGTCATTAAGCATATGGGACCCGCCGCTATGGAATTATTTAAGGCATCGGAGAATGTTATCAAACCGGCGGCCACTTATGCTGCGGCAGGAGGTCTTGCGGCTCTCGGTATAGCCGGCGCTCCCGCTGCGGCTGCTGTCGGCGTTGCGGCAGGCGCTGCGGCTCTCGTAGGTCTTATGGGAATGTCTGTTTATGCGGGTACATACCGTGTGGAAGCAGGTAGTGCATACAGAGAATACCGTATGAAAAAAGATGCGGCGGGAAAACCTTTATACACGCAGGAAGAATGCCAAAACCATGCGAAAAGAGTAGGTGCTATCAATGCGGCCATTGAGGCGGGCGCTCTCCAATGTGCTTTATCCGGAGTGGGTAAAGTATTCGGCAAAGATGCGGTCATGTCCATTGTAAAGAGTGAATCGGCAAGAGAGGCTTTAATCGGAGCAGGAAGAGCGGCTATTGCTAAGAAATCACTGTATCAAGGGGGCAAACAATTTGTAGAAACGGCCGTACCGGAAATACTGGAAGAAGGAGCGCAGTCGGCAGTTTCCAATTTAGACGAGAATGTATTTGGCAAAAAAACACATACAACGAGTGAAGTATGGAATGACGCCGTCAACGCCATGATAGAAGCCGTCCCGGGCGTGATTGCTTTGTCTATCGGCGGAGCAGGAGCCAGAGGGATAGGATCCTATCATGCTATGAGAAGCGTATCTAAAATGGAACTTCAAGAGCATAAAGAAGAGTTTAAAAGAAGCGCGGAGGCGGATATGAGCCGCGGACTTTTCGAGGTAAGGGAAGAATCTGTCTACGATAAAACCGCACCGGGGACATTCGGCAAAGTTGTGCAGAATCAAATGGATAAAAACGGAAAAGGCACAATGTACATCGACGCGGCAGAACTTTCGGAAACGGAACAGGGAAGAGAGGCACTTCGCGGTCTTATCCAAAAGGGCGTTGCCAAAGAAACAGAGGTCATGGCGTCTATCCAAAATAACAGTCCGCTTGAAATCCAGTCGGGCGTATATTTCCAAAAGGCCAATGCATCCACCGGGGATATTGTTTCCTACTACACTACCTTTGAAAAAGACGGTGCTACAATGGCGTCCATTAAACGACACAAAGAAGCACTCAAGGAAGCCGCAAGAATCCAAAATGAAACGGTGAAACAAAGGGAAGAAGAGGCGGCACAGCGAATTATATCCGAAGATTTTGCAGATAAAACGGATATAGAAAAAGACGCTATGAGAAGCGTCCTTGCCAAAGGTATGGAAGATGTAGGCAAATCATGGCGGGAAGCCAAAGAAGAAGCCGTGCAGGCATGGATAGATATGCTCGGTAACCGGGAACATGTAGAAACCATACAGAGGAAACAAAAAGAAGGAGGAAGTGAAGTCTCCGTTATTGATTTCGTCGGAGAAGGCGGACAATACGAAACAAAAAGAGTATCCGGCAATGAAGGTTGGTACAGAGATGCATTTAAAAAAGAAGGTAAAATGCCGTCCCAACGTTCCATTATGGACTATGACCATAATGAGACAGTAAGAGAAATGGAAGCCGGGGGAGCGGCGAAAGAAGATATAGATGCATTGAACCGGTATAAAGAAAAAGTCGAAGCGTTAGAAGGACTGGAAGATTATGTAAAAACACTGGACAATAAGCATTTAACGGCTAAAATTCTTTTAAACAAAGATACTTTTGATAAAGTCTATACTCCGTTTGTAGAAGAGTTGGAAAAGGGAAATGAACAAGTAAAAAAGGCTGCCAAAGACAGCGCCCTTATTCTATCCAAAATGGCGGAAACTTTATCCCGTGCCTATGGAGTGGCGGTAGAAGATATAGCCGCTACGCTTCGTGTGAATGACGGAGAAGTAAACGGCTACGAGCAAGCTATGTTTGATGTAAGAAAAGCAGGTATAAATAATCTTTCCGACTTTTACAAACGAATCAAGGACAGAAAAGAAAAGGGAGAGGCTCCCAATAAGATAAAATATACGGATAAGAACGGAGTAGGATATGCAGAAGAACGAATAACACATATTGTGAATGACCACGGTTTTACAGAAAGGGAACTTTTAGACCTTGAAAATAGCATGGACGTTATATATGAACCGTCTTTATCTACATGGCAGAATGGGACATATGAAGGACAGTATCACGGAAAACATGTTATAGGACTTATTAAGGGGAAACTCTCTAACTATTATGCAGTTTTAGCATTTTCAAAAAATGGAGATGTATGGTTGGATACTGCCGTTAAAGAAAAAGATGCGGGAGTATATAAAAAAGAAATAGGACTTGAGCATGCTGAGAGGCTTTCGCACAAAGGCGCAGCGTCGGACAGTCATGCAACAAATCCTATTTCTATCTCTAATATACAGAAAGAATTAGGAATCGTCAAGAAAAAAGAATATAATCAGCCTGTCAATGCAGATGTGAACCCTGACGAGAAAGTAAAAATAGTAGACCTGACAAATACATATAAACCGGGAATAACAAAAAAAGAATTAGTACAATTGCTTAGAAACATGGCGAAAGAGGGAACAACATTTACATCGGCAGATGAAAAAGCCATTTTGTCAATTTTGCCCAAAAATGTTCGTCATGTCGTTTATTCAAGCATGAAAGATGTGCCTTATCGTGTACAAAAGGTACGAAAACAAGGGATACAATCCATTAAAGACTTAGTGAATCACTCAGTTTTAATTGAAAGTACACCAAATACCAAAAGGATACAAAAACCTGATGTAGAGATGTATCATCGATTCTATGTCCCCGTAAAAGTCGGGGGACAGGTATATGCTGTTCGCATCGTGGCAGAAGAGAGAAACGGCAAACTTAATTTGGTACCTAAAGAACTCACCTTATACGATGTAATCATAGAAAAAAGACCCATATCCGCACCAGGGGCTGGTTCCCCTGTAAATCGGACCAATGGGTCTTTCTCTACTGTCACTATAAAGGAAATGCTCCAAAATGTCAAGGATATGGAGAACATGCCTTATTATCAACAGAAAGATAAATATGCAGGTTCTTATGAGGCGGAAAACAATGCTATCCATATCTTCTCGGCAGGCAATGAAAGTACCGCTATTCATGAAGGGGCGCACTTTTTCCTTTCTACTCTTGAAAAGCTTTCACAAGATACTACTATTCCGGAAGAAGCAAGAGGGAAAATAGAAGAGGACTTATCTGTTATAAGAAACTGGGCATCTTACAGTCCGGAGGTAATGAAAGAATACAGAGGAACGGCACTTTCTAAAGAGTTTAGAGAATATGAAAAGGCTATCAAAGAAAATCCTGACGATGAATCTGCCAAAGAGCGGTTTATGCAGGAACGGTTTGCCCGAGGTTTTGAACGGTATCTCATGACAGGAAAAGCACCGTCTAAAGAATTGCAGGGAGCATTCCGCCGCTTTAAGAGTTGGCTTACTAATTTATACAGGTCTGCTATGAATTTAGGAAAAGCGGATGCACCGGAAGAAATGAAACAAATCTTTGATAAAATGGTGGCCACGGAAGAAGAAATCGAGGCATGGGGAGAAGAGGTCAAGGCAAGAAGTCTTGCGGAAGATATAAACAAGCTGAACAAGGCGGTGGATACGGAAAAGAGCGAAGCAGGCAATATCAAAGAATGGTTGGAGAATATCAAAGAAACCGCCAAAGAAAAGGCACTTTCCCACTTCATGAAGCAATATAAGGGAGAATTGCTGACTCAATTCGACACGGCGGCAGAAGAAAAAGGCGGCCTTCGGGATCAGGCAAGAGAACGTATCCGGAATGAAGCAAGTGATATTTACAACATAGACATCATGAGAGAAAGCGGCGCCATAGATAAGAATATACTGCTTTCCATGATACAGAGTATAGGCATCGAAACAGAAGAGGCCTTTGATAAGAAGATAGAAGAATTGGGCGGACACTTGGAAGAGCGTGCAGAGAAAGAGGTGCAGAAAGAAAGACAGAAGCTTATTGACGAAATGCTGACTGAAGAAAATATACGAAGCGGGGCAGAGTCCCTTCTTTTATCCCCTTTAGGCAAAAGCAAGTTAGCGTCCATAGAGAACAAGGAGATCACGGGACTTATCAAAAAATATATCCGTCAATACAACGCAGCACTTCTTTCGCTGGAAAATAAAGAACTGACGGAGGCACAGATAAAAGAGAAAGTCTATGAAATCAAAGAGAAGTACGGACTTTTGACAGAAGAGGAAATAGCGGATAAGACGCTCAAAGAAGAAAAAAGGACGGATAAAGAAGCAATCAAAGACCTCAAGGCGGAAGCAGAGACGCTGAAAGACAGGTTGAAAGAAATGACCGCCGGACTTAAAGAGGCAGCAGACTCTTTCCAAACCCCGATGACGGCTCTTAGAAAAGAGGCAAAAGCATTTTTAGACGAGCAGACTGTATCCAAAGCGACTAATTCCGCTTGGTGGGAACGGAAGGCACAAACGGAAGAAATAAAAGCATCACAGGCGCTCTTTAAAAGAGATTTCGGGGCGGCGGGACTTCATAAAAAGAGACAGATGGAATATGAGGCTATCGCTTATCAGGCAAAGAGAAATGAAGAGGCGGTATATGCGGCCATTCACGGGAATCCTAAAACAACATCTTCTCCGGTGGATAAAGAGGGACTTGAAAAAAGAGGTATTCTCGGTGTAGTAAACCGGATAGGAAGAAAAGAAAATCCCGTTCGTCTTTCGGAGCAATCCCGCTATTTCGTAGAGCATATGGCTTACCAGTTGGGACTCACGAAAAAAGACGGCAGACTTCCTACCAAAGACGGTGAAAGTGTTTCGTTCTCGTGGGAGTGGCTTGCAAGAGAAATCAATCCGGAAAAGGCACAGGCCTTTGATGAAAACGGTGTCCCTTATACGGGAGATGATGTTATCGCACCGTGGGCAAAAGCATTGTTTGAAGGAAACCGGGGAAGTTATACCCGCCTTCCTATGCAGGCGTTCAGTGAAGTAATGGACGCTATGAAAGCGGTATATCGTATAGGCAGAAGAGAATATACAGGTAACTCTTTTGTGGACGAGAACGGAAGGGCAATGTCCTTTGATGAGGCCGCGGAGATTATCGTTCAAGAAGTAGCGTCTGATGGTCTTTCTCCTTATGAAAGGAAGGTAACCGCCACTACGGCGGATAAGGTAGCGGGTGCCATAGATAAGAGTGTTATGGAATTGGCACTGCCGGAAGTCCTTATCGGGCGTATGGGCAAGAAGGTATACGAACTTATCTACAAGCCGGTGGACAGGGCGTATAAACAGAAACGGGAGATGACCGAAGAGGCACTGAAAACGCTGAAACAAATCTTCGGTGAAGGTTCTTTCTATACAAGAAAGGAATGGTACAGCATCCGGAATGAGAAAAAGTATATATTCGGCACGACAGAGAACGGTAAGGCGATCCAAAAGACAAAAGAGAACGTGTTGGCAATGGCTCTTAATTTCGGGAATCAAGAAAACAGAAACCGTATGTGTGAAACTTATTCGTGTGATGAAGCGAAGATAGAGAAATTCCTCTCTGAAAATATGGAAGAAAAGGATTGGAATTTTGTAGAAGCCGTATGGAAACATATCGAGTCTTATTGGAAAGAAAGAAACGCCGTGCAGGTGCGGTTATACGGAGTCCCGCTCGGAAAAGAAAAGGGAATCACCTTTGCCATAAAGACGAAAGAAGGAAAGACAAGAAAAGTAGAGGGCATGTATTATCCGATTTGTTACGACCCGGAGGCATCGTCTAAAACGCAAGAGCGGTCTATTGATGAGATTTTGCGGGCAGATATGTCGGGCGGCGGATTTGCCATCGGTATGGGTTCGACGAAGGCAAGAAAGAAAGGAAGCGGCGGACAGAAACTCCGCGAGGACTTGGATGTATATGTCAAGCATATAGAAGAAAGCATCAATCATATTACCTTGAGAGAGGCAACGGTTGATGTATATAAGCTGCTATCCCGCCGTGATGTGGCTGATGTGATAGAGAGAAAAATGGGCATAGCATATTGCCGGGAACTCAAGCAATGGGCGCAAGACTCTTGGCATAACCCTATTGAAAAAGCAACGTCTTTTGACCGGTTTATGAATCGGATGAAGAGAAATTACACTCAGTCCGTCATGATGTATAGGATGTCAACGGCACTTCTCAATGGAGCGAACTTGACGTTGTACATAAACAAAATTGGTGCTGCTCGGACGATTTCTTCTATTTCCCGTTATTGGCTGACAACTCCCGGAAAGCGTAAAGAAATAAGAGCTTTCATCTTGAAAAATTCGTCTATGATGCGGAATCGTGAAACGAATTTAGATGCTGACCTTGCCCGCGGAATCAATGTACCGTCTGCTAAAGGAAGAACGAAAGGAGCGGACGAAGTTGCAAGAGCAGCTGAACCGATAAACAGAAGAGGTTATCAGTTTATTGCATATACCGATTCTATATTGTCTTGCCCGATGTGGTATGAAACCTATTGGGGAGAAATGCTAAAACAGGAAGCAAGCGGTGTCAATCCGGAACTCCGGCACGAAAACGCCGTTCTTGCTGCGGACAAAATGGTAAGAGAAACCTTCGGAAGCGGTGAAGAAAAAGACAAGCCGGGCATTATGCGTCGGGGGAATATAAAGAATTTCATTCCGTTCTATACGTATACGAACCTTGTTATGAATCAATTTATCCGTGGTGGTTATAAGATTTTTGACGGAGATGTAAAGGGCGGCGTGAAAGATTTAGTGGGAACGACGCTTTATTGGTGGATATTGCAGGCCGTCATGGAAGCCTCAATCCGTCATGCATTGGCCGCTGCATCGGACGGAGAAGATAAATACAATTGGTGGCAACGATTTGGGTATGCCATGATATCCGGCGGTCCTATCGGTGGTATTCCATTTTTACGTGATGCCATTCCGGCGGCATATGCTCACTTGTCCGGAATGTACAGTGATGACGGAGTCCCCCGTGCGTCGGGTCTTGAAATTATTGCAGAAACCGGAAAGCTGCTACAAGCAATGATGTCGGATAAAAAAGACTGGACAGATGTCGGCAGGTCCGCAGGACGGGTTACCAACAGAGCATTCGGATTTTCCGACACAGTATCTGACGGTTTTTGGACAATGGTGCGTGCGTCTACAACTGACACGGAAAGCACGGCAAGAGAAATTATAGCGTCCGTGCTACTCGACAAAAATCTCAAGAAGAAAAAGAAAGAGACCAAAAAAGGACAGGTGAAAGATGCTCAAACAAGATACTTGGAGATGAAAGAGAGGGAAAGAAAACGCAAGGAAAAGAAGAGTAAAGAACAGAAATAAAGAAAGGCCCTGACAGATTTTGTTGGGGCTTATTTCTTGAAATTGTATTTTAGAAAAAGAGGGAGTAGAGCATGAAGGGAATAGACATTTCTGAAAACAATGGAGTCGTTGATTGGCAATCGGTGAAGGACGCAGGCATTGAATTTGCAATTATCCGTATTGGATATGGGAAGTTTAATTTAGACAGTAGATTTATTGAAAACGTCAATGGCGCCTTAGACGCCGGGTTAAAAGTAGGAGTATATCACTATTCCTACGCTTTATCCGACGATATGGCGGGCGTTGAAGCGCGGTTTGTTGCAGATACCATTTATGATTGCGGACTTGAGAACAAGCTTGAAATGGGCGTGTGGTTTGATATGGAGGACGCGGACGGTTACAAAGAGAGGCACGGTGTCACTGATAGACAAGAATTGACAAATATGTGCAGCGTCTTTATTAACCGGATGTGGGAAGAGGGCTTTGACTATGTCGGCCTATATGCTAATTACGATTGGCTGAACAATGTTTTATATATGGATCAGCTTGATGTAGCAGTATGGGCAGCACAGTATAATTCCACTTGTGATTATGAAGAGGCGGATATATGGCAGTATACTGACAGTCTCGAAATTGACGGCAAGTATTTTGACGGTAATGTTACTTTATAGAGGGAAAAATGAATGGTAAAAAAGAAGATATTCTTATGCTTGTTTTTGTTGCTTCTTTCCTTGTTGCCGTGTGGTTCTTATGCACGGGTAGAACGAGCGTACACGATTTACGAGAGCGAACTAAGCCGCTTAGAACAGAACTTGGAAACGCTCGACAGGAACAACGAAAGCAATCAGAAACTCTTGGCGAAGCAGAAAGAGCAACTGAACGCAGCAGAGAAAGAATTACAGATAGCAAACGATTTAATCAAGAAATCACAGCTACAGAACGAGAAAACGCAGAAATCATTGCAGAGTGCAGAAATATCCTTAGAACGGTACGAGAAAGAAGTTGCGCACAAGATTAAGGTAAAAGCAAGACAAAGAAATATGTGGATATTTATTTCTGCAGGTTTGGGTGTATTGGCGTTGAGATGACCTTTGAAAAAGCAATGTGCAAAATCAAAACAAGAGCAGGGAGAAATCTCTGCTCTTTTTCTGTTGCATTTATTATTGACAGACTTTGTTATAATGAGATTAAAGAAAGGGGGAAATCAAAATGATAACTGCAATGAATGTAGCAAATTTCTTCATTGATTTAATTAACAATTCTAAAACAGATGACCAGATGACTAATTTAAGAATTAATAAGCTACTGTACTTTGCACAAGGAGAGTACCTCGCAAAATATGACAAGCCTTTATTTGAAGAAGATTTTGAAGCATGGAAATATGGTCCGGTAGTACCTATTGTGTATCAAACATTTAGTCCACTGAAAAATACCCCGATACAGGGAGTGACTGATGAATATGATCGTTCTGTATTTACTAGAGATAACAGGCTGTTTCTGATAGATTTTTTAGCAAAATATGGAAAATATTCAACTGGGTATTTAGTGGAAATGACGCACATGAAAAATGCGCCGTGGAATAATGTAAATCAATCCGAGGTCATTTCGAAGGAATCTATAAAGACGTTTTTTAAACAAAGGATGTCCGAATGTAAGCCAAAAGAATATAGTGAAGAATGTTTTGTCGGATATAGAGACAAAGAGGGGATTTTGGTTTTGCCCAAGGAATGGAACGACTAATGAATAAATGGGAGGTCTGGTGGGCACGAGTAAAATTTGAGGACTCTGAAGAGGTAAAGAAAAGACCGGTTATTATTTATGATAACAAGGTCACGTATATAGTTTCATTTAAAGTCACATCACATGAAGTAAGGAAGAATTTTAAAGGAGAATATGAAATAATAAAGTGGCAGAAAGCAGGGTTAGCTAAGCCGTCTGTTGTCAGACTTTCCAGAATGCTTAAAATGCTGGAGAGCGATTTCATCGAAAAGATAGGAGATTTAGACGATATAGATATATACGGTATCGAAACATTAGTCAGATTTCATTACAATATTAGATGAGGTCTGACTTCTAGCTTTTATATTTGATTTTGCAACCTTGTAAATCAAAAGGCGGAAAAGTTCATTATTTTTTATGGATTTAAAACGTCGGTCAATTTTAAAATCACCGTTGCAAAAAGTCACACATTTGCAACAGCTTGCAGATTTTTGGGTAAATTTTGGAAATAAAAAGTAAGTAAAAATCGAACAAATCAGCACCTGAAAATGCCCTTGAAAAACTCAAAATCTGCCGATAGCAATATCGTGTGGGTTCAAGTCCCACCTCCGGCACCATATAAAAACCCCGATAGTATCAATTGAAATCTACTATCGGGGATTTTAGTTTTGCCTAAAACTTTTATCAATTTTGTTTTTGGTGCAACACTTTTGCAACACCTTGAATAAAAATTGTTCAAAACAAGAAAATACACTTTTCTTATTCTCTCAATATTTGACATTTTTATTAAAGAGAAATAAGGAAGGAGACATCCTTTTTGTGATATTTGCGACCTATATGTTCATGTTGGCCTGTATGGAATAGGAAAGGGAATATTCCCCTAAAGATAAAGTGCCGAGGCTTCCCGTCCACCCAAACTGCATGTGTCATCTACGGCTTGTGATGGCCGGATCTAAGCTCCTGGAAAGCGAAACACCGAAGGCGGCAGAGAATGGTTTGCTAAACAGTCACTGCTGAACCGTCAAAGAATATTAGGTGTATATGGCGAAAAGGACGTCAAAGCAGGACGAAGCTGGACAGAAAAGGCGAGAGGATATAGCGGTAAGTACATGAAAAGTCGAATTCCGGTTATTGCCAAATCATTGAGACCTTACCTCAAAGATGGTAAAATAAATATAGAAGAAATTGCAGTCAGAAAGCCTGATGAAGCTGATTCAGAATTTGAAAGCAGGATATGGGATTATATTAAATCTCCGTATTGCACAAAAGAATTTACAGCAAGGCAAGCAATGCACATCAAATCAGATAAAATGTATGTGGAAGGCAAAAGTTACTATTTAAGTGAGAAAGATATTCCGATACAAGATGTTGTAAAATGGATTCGTAGTGGGGAAATTAGAATCCAAAACGGGAAAAATTGGAACAAGAAAGTGTTTATTACTCACCCGGAGATTGTTGCCGTTTCCTTGAATATAGACACACTGGAAGAAGTAAAAACAAATAAAAGTACCATTCATGTAGGAAATACTGGTATTCATATAGTACCAAGAAAGGGGTAATTTTATGAAAATTACATATTCTGAACTTGATAAATTCTTTGGTAGAAAAGTGAAAATAAAAGACAAACGAGGAAAAGAATGGTATGGAGTTGTAGATAATGTTACATCTGCAGAAGATAATGAAGAAGACGAAGTGCCGGGGGAGATCTCTATAGGTATAAAACCAGAGCGAGGTTTGGGAATTGATTTTATGTTGCATGAAATCAATTCAATCAAGGTGATGGAGTGATGGCAAGAGCGATGATTATCCAAGATTAACCTCGGCATATTTAAAACCGGAAAAGAAAGGGATTGGGAAAGATGACGCCTAAAGAGCTTGATTGCGTGTTACTAAAAGACGGGCGTGAAGTAGTTATACTTGATGATTCAATCACGGGGTATTATCTTGTGGAAACGGGAAATGTCGAAGCGACAGAAGAGCCGCCGTTTACGGTAACGGATGACGATATAGAAAGAGTAACATTTGTAGCTTAACCGGAAAATTAAATTTGACGAAAAAGGACTATTTAAGTAAAATAGTAATACACGAAGGAGGTGTACGTTATGGCAACAAGAAGTTTATTGAAGAATATAGATGTTAGAGAACCAACACGAGTCAAGGCTTTCTTGAATGCTCTTGAAACGGCAAAAAGACATGTTGACCAAGAAGTACCTCTCTCTCGACGATTGCGTGATGTAAAGAAAAGTGATTTGTCTAAGTTTGTCTCAAAAATAAAAAAAGATTGAGGGATGAATGAACGGATTTATAAAAATCATTCTTAAGGATTTAATTGAGCAGGCTAAAGAGAATCCTGAAACAATTACTTTTAGTGAAGTGGAAGATATTGTTTCGGGATTTTATTGTCCATTTAATAATGATGTGCAATTATTTCTTCGAGAAAAGGCAATTATCTTTGAAAAGCAAAGAATATCGGCGACTCATTTGATATTTACATCATATAAAGAAGAGTGGGTTTTGGTAGGATATTTTACTCTTGCGGCAAAGTATATTCATATAAAGTCGAATGGTAAAGGCTCATTATCAAAGACGTTGAGAAAACGCATCAATAAATTTGGGACTTATGATCGAGAAATAAAAAAGCATATTATTCCAGCAGTTTTAATCGGGCAGATTGGAAAAAATTATCAACATGGATACAACAAACTAATTACGGGAAGCGAACTACTGAAAATAGCCTGTGATACGATACAAGAATCACAAGCTATAGTTGGTGGGAAAACTATTTATTTGGAATGTGAAGATATACCCCAACTGGTCTCATTTTATGAAAAAAATGGATTTGTATCATTTGGACGTCGGAATTTAGAGGAAAAAGAAGGACGTATATACAAAGGTGAATATTTATTGCAAATGTTAAAATATCTAAGTTAATAAGCACTCGAAAGGGTGCTTTTATATTGTTTGCTGAGGAGAAGCACCTGATTTTTGCACACAGGAAGTATGGGTAATTTTAGATGAATTGCAGTCGGAGCTGTGGAAATGCGAAAACGGAGCGAATATGGTAATCGCTATAAAGAGGAGATATGAATTTTTAGCCGTGAAGCAATTAATTGTAATGAGAAAGATGTGTGGAAGATGAAAGCATCTGATTTATACAATTGAGAAAGCTT
>QWCH01002756.1_pt1 | contig 42438 bp, 27 predicted proteins | sample 1972671 | NCBI WGS metagenome assembly QWCH01 (sample SAMN09866713, study PRJNA288562) | Human gut metagenome isolate term3_stool, whole genome shotgun sequencing... | isolation source: gut | host: Homo sapiens | place: USA: California
GCTACGACTGCACGTCATGGTCTAGTGACTGTCACAGGCACTAATCCAGACTACCAGTATCAGATCCTAGTAAAGCAGGGTGCGAAGTAATAAGAGCAAGAGAGCTCATAACAATAACTCCAAAGAATAATAATATGAACAAGATATATCGCGTAGCGAGTGCCACCCTTGTGATGGTACTCCTACTACTCACCATGGGGAGCTGCTCTAAGGAGAGTCAGCTAGCCCCAGAGGATCAGCTATCAGCTGGTGCAGGTCAGCTTGCTTTCAAACTCGACAACGATGCGCTACGTAGCGTTCCTGCCGAGGCGTTTGAGAAGGAGGTCGACCCCGCAAGCGTTTGGTGCGTCTTCGTTACCCCGACAGGATCAGGTGCACAAACCTTCAAGGAGGTTAAGCAAGCCACCAAGGCTTCCTCGGGAGAGTATATGATTAAGGCCGGCTTTGAGGGCGCAGCCCAGATGTTTGTCATCGCCAACGTGCAGGATGCTCTCAAGACGAAGCTAAAGAACCTCACCACAACAAGCACGCTAGACGAGGTGCAGCGTCTTGTTGTTGAGAACGCTCTTGGGGACAACGCCAAGGCTCCCGACAAGTTCATCATGACCTCGGAGCTTATGAACGTGATGCTACCCGCTGTGGGTGGAACACCTTATAAGGTCGCCGATGTCATCAAGCTAAAGCGTCTAGCAGCTCGCTTTGACGTGATCAGCGAGGTGCCAGGGCTCACGCTCACGACGATCTCTGTTGCTAACCGTGTCCTCTCCTCTACGTTGCTCAATGTGGGTGAGACAGGCACGAACATCGCAGCAACTACCGACTATGCCGTGGCAGGTGGCAAGCAACTACTCCACAAGATCTACAGCTACCAGAACACCAACAAGGGCGGAGAGGCAAATGCTACCTCCTTCACGCTCAAAGGTAACTACGGCGGTAAGGCAATCAAAGACATCAAGGTAGATCTCAAGAACGTTGCTGATGGAGAGCCACTTGATGTACAGCGCAACTACTGCTACCGCATCATCATCAAGCCCGCAGGAGACGATGGTAAGCCAATCAATCCAGATCCTAATGATCCTACTAAGCCTACTGCTGCTTGGAAGGTAACCATCAAGGTGATCGACTGGAACGAAGCCGCTGCCGATCTCGCCAACTACAGCGATGAGGATCTAGCAGCACTAGGTACAGTAACGGCAGATCCTATGGTCAACCTCAATGGTAAGAACCTCCTCAATGCTGTCGCTGAGTACAACATCGACTACACGGGTACGAAGTTTACCACGAGCCACACAAATGCTTCAGGTTACACTGGTTACTTCATTTGGGACGAGGCCAAGGCTCTTCAGATGCCTGCTGGCTATCACCTACCTAATCGCTACGAGTGGACAGCTATCTTGGGGTCTGAGTGGGGTGATCACACTTATGTCTACTTCAACCGAAACGAAACTAAGAAGGATGTCTCTCTAACGGTTCAAATCCCAGGTCAGACAGGAACGATGGTTTGCAAGCAAGACGTTAAGCAAGTTAGTGCAGAGTCTGCTACCTATATGATCCGCTATAAGGACAAAGATACCTATCGCTCCGCATGGCGCTACTCTTATGTATATGGTCCTATCGCTGGTCAGAAGGTGCTAAAGATTGAGTCTGTGCCTGTCAAGGCTACCCTGACGATAGAGCAACTCAATAAGGATTACTTTGCTAATCCTAAGGTGCGCCAGTATGTCAAGACGATTTACCTGCCTACAACTGGCTACAACTATAGCAGGGATGGTTCGGGCCCTGGCAATCGTGGTTCCTTCGGGGAGTACTGGTCTGCCTCGGAGAACAGCAGTGGCAAAGCCTTTAACGTGTACTTCGGCGATACGCGCGCGGACCTCCTCATCTACAATAATGCGTATCTTATCGCGGTGCGCCCCTTCCGGAACTTATAGTACTCTCAACCGTAGGCGGAGCGCGAGACGATAAGCGTTGTGCTCCGCCCGCCAACACAGCGTCTCAGTCACGACTCTTTCGTCAATGGGTTTGGCTAGCAATGTGACGGCGTGACCGATGAGACGCTTTTAGTTGTTTTCGAGCGACTGCCCCGCAGTCGCTCGAAAACTTATCCTCTCCGATGGGGAGGTACGGACGGCTAATCTAATGTAGGCAGGTACGTCCCCTACGTCCCCTACGTCCTCTACATCCTCTACGTCTTAACGTTTTCTCCTCGTCTCCTCTAAACCACCTCAACACATCTCATGTCAACGATCCGTGATATCCTGCTCCGAGAGCGGAGCAATAGAGCGCACATCTATCTCTATCGTCGGGGGCTGTTTTATCAGGCGTTTAACTACTCTGCCTACCTCCTCCACCACTTGGTCTACCCCTTTAAGGTGACCTCACACCTTAATCTCAAGACGAAGAAGCGCTACTATATGGTGAGCTTCCCCATAGAGTTGCTCTCTAGCTATCCGATGACGATCAAGTACGATATGACCGATGGGCAGCTCCTACGCTACACGCCATCAGAGTCTGCGATGGCTTCGCTCCCCGAGTCATACATCCGCTGGTGCCTCCGCTACACCCCTGTACCTGCTACGCCGGCGGCACCGCCTGTTCTAGAAGAGACGCCTACCGAACAGCCTGCGGATCCAGTCACATCCGTAGCCACCGTCTCAGCTACGACCTCCACAGATTCTGAAGAACAGATAGACACGGTAGATCCCGCAGACACTGTAGACACTGCAGACTCTGCAGATCCCGCAACTTCTGTAGCAGACCCATCCACGAGCGTAGCGCCTACGCCTTGCCCGCCTCTAGCCACTACTACTACGTCCCTGAGCGATATGGTAGGTCGTAGGAAGCTCTCCGAATTGTTTAGAGAGATAGAGCAAGAGCCAGGGCCGAAAGCCCCAGGCACAACAACAAAGTGCATCTCCTACGACTTGACGCTAGACGAAAAAGCACATCTCTGTGACTGGTTGGTCTCCCGCATCTTGAAGCGTCCCTCGCATCGTCTCTGCCCGTTGGAGGCGCTTGATCAGCTCGATCAGCTCCAAGAAGATCTACGTCAGAAGCTCGCCTCCAACTCCTCCCGCTAGACACTCCGACGTGCGTCCGTTGTGTCAAAGTGAGACGAGTAGCCCGGTGTAGGGACGCACGATCTGTGCGTCCGTCCCCGTTAACGCCTCGACGCTGTAACCTTTGATATAACGGACGCACGAGCCGTGCGTCCCTACATGTCACTACACGTCTCGCTTTGATACAACGGACGCACAGATCGTGCGTCCATACAAAGGACTGCTCGTATCACTCTGTTTGTGTGGTGGATACGAGTTCCAAAAATAGTTCTCCTCTTGGAACTTTTTAGTTCCAGCGGAGGAACTTTTCGATCCCCACGAGGGGACGAAGAAATCCCTAGGGAGGGCGTCCGTTGTAGAACGATCTTGATGATGTAGCTTTTAACGGGGACGGACGCCCTCCCGCTAGACACTAACTGTGTGCCCTTACACATCGTTACTCGTAAGATGTTGTTTCGAACTTAGCGAGTGCAATCCGTTGCTCGACAATACTTTTTTTACTACCTTTGTGGTGTAAAAGCTACTCTAACCGAATCCGCTTTTCTTTTGGTTAGGTTGCCTGCCTCTGTTAGTTTATCCAGTTGGTTTATGAATAGATATCTGGCAATCGTTGCACAGCTCTTAGTCCTGCTGCTTCCCGCTACGTTGATGGCGCAGAGCGTGACCCCGGCCGACTCGCTCTCGGTTGTTAATCTTGACGAGGTGGTCGTGACGGGCACGGGAACAAACTACCTCCTCAAGAATGCGCCTGTGCAGACGGAGATCATCAATGCCAAGACGCTAGAGAGCTACGGATCGGCAACCCTCACGGAGATACTATCGGGGCTGATCCCGTCGATAGACTTTAGTCATAGCGATATGGGTACAGCTATGCAGATGGGCGGGCTGGGAGACCGTTATATCCTCATCCTCGTCGATGGTAAGAGGCTCATGAGCGACCTCGGGGGGCAAACGAATCTAGATATGGTTGACCCGACACGCATCGAGCGTATTGAGGTGGTGAAAGGAGCTTCCTCCGCGCTTTACGGTAGCGACGCCATAGCGGGTGTCATCAACATCATCACCAAGAAGAGCCGTGACAATCTATCCATAGACAATAGCACGCGTGTCGCCTCTTATGGAGTGATCAATCAGTCCAACGCTTTTCAGTATAGGGTGGGCGACTGGACGACGCTGACTGACTTTAATCTAAAGCACTCTGACGGTTGGCAAAACACAACCTACGAAAACCCCAACCGCTACGAAAAGCCTGTAACCAACTCGGTCAACAACACCTCAAATCCCTATCTAGACTGGCAGATAGGGCAACACCTCTACTGGCGACAGGGCAAGCCTCTCTCGGCTTATGTCGAGGGCAACTACTATCGCAAGGATATCCACCGCCCGACGGGTGTGCCAGACTACAAGACCTACGACTTCCGCTATCACAACACCTCCGCAGGTGCAGGTATGCGCTGGCAGACCCCACAGGGAGCTGTCCTGACGGCTCAGATGCAGTACTACAGGCACGCCTATTACTACGTCTACACAGGTGAAACTTGGGCTAAGGAGTTCCTGCCAGATGGCAAGGAGCTCAGCTTCCCCTACTTCCCTGGAAATGTAGGGTTGCAGAGCAATCAGCAGCGCATCACGACAGAGCTCAAGGGGGTCTTCGCACTTCCCTTCGATCAGCGACTTAGCGCTGGTTTAGACCTACACCACAACTGGCTCATAGCACCACGCCGACTGGACGAGAATCGGGTTAATGACTTTCAGGCGGGACTCTACCTACAGGATGAGTGGACACCCACGAGGAACTTCAATCTCACCGCAGGAGCTAGGCTAACCTACCACCCAGCCTTTGGAGCGAAGTTTACCCCCAAGGTCTCTCTCCTCTACAAGCTAGGCCCTGTCAATCTGCGTGCTACCTACTCCGAAGGCTTTAAGACTCCTACGATCAAGGAGCTCCACTATCGATATGTTCGCCAGATGGCGATGGTCATACTCCACCTTGGCAATCCCAACCTCAAGGCGCAGACTAGTCGCTATGTCTCAGCTAGCGTAGAGTACCACAACCCGCTAGTCAACGTGAGTGCTACGGGCTATGCCAACTTCCTTGACAATATGATCACCCTCGTGACGATCCCAAGTCGAGAGGCTCCTGGTGATCTCATCGCATCCTACAGACCAGCTCGCGTGCGTCAGTACAAGAATATGGACAGCGCCAAGACTTATGGTGCTGATGTCACCGCCAAGTGGCGCATCTATAAGCAGTGGACGCTAACCACCAGCTATAGCTACCTTGACACAGAGGCACTCCTCTACGATGACGAGAAGCAAGAGATGCGCCAGGTCACAATCGATGGTATGGCACACCACCGTGCCACTGTGGGGCTGTCGTGGAGCGAAGCCTTCCTCCAGCAGCGCTACAAGCTAGCCGTAGGACTATACGGACGTATGCAGAGCACCCGTTACTATCAGGATGATGGCAACGGCAAGCCCTATCACCTCTGGCGTCTCAACACGCAGCAGACGATCATACCCAATGAGAACTGGTCTCTCGACCTCAACATTGGCGTGGACAACCTGCTCAACTATTACGAGACCACACCACACGGTCTGCACTACGGCACCTCTACGCCAGGGCGCACACTCTACATGACCATGAGCGTTCACTTCGGGCGAGCCAAGCAGATCACACCGACCAAGCGTTCCTCCCGTCGCTCGCGCTCTCAGGAGGATGAGGAGGATTAGAAAAACCATCGTTCCCCACGCTTAGCGTACACTACACTTTATCAAGCCAACACACACAAATATAAAATCACTTATAACCCTATCAACAATGAAGAAGCTATTAACAATCTTATCACTCTGCGCTCTAGGACTAACCCTCCTAACTTGCGTAGGTTGTACAGAGGACGACAACAACCTAGCTCTCTCAAATCACGACAAGAAGCTACAGGCTGTCACCAAAGAGGTGCGGGCAAAGAAAACCACAGACAAGGCTCTACTCCTCGTCTCATTCGGTAGTACCTGGGATAAGCCACAGGAGACCTTTAAGAAGGTACAGGCTCGCTTTAAGGAGCAGTTCCCCGACAGAGACCTCTACTTCGCCTTTACCTCTGAGATCTGCATGACACGCTGCGCTCAGAAGGGGTGGAACTACTACGCACCCAAATTCTATCTAGAGGCTCTTGGAGTTGCTGGATACAAGGATATAGCAATACAGTCACTCCACATCGTACCTGGTGAGGAGTTCCTACGTATCCAGAACTGCATCAAGGACTTCCGCAACGATGGTGATCACCCTGAGTTCGCCAAGACAACCGTCTACCTTGCTGGTCCACTACTAGAGAGCGATGATGACTGCAAGACCGTTGCTGCTGAGCTTCACAAGATCTATGGCAAGGCTGTTGCTGATAACAAGCTCGTTAGCTTCATGGGACACGGTAATCCTGAGAACATGAACTATGGACGCGGTAACTCTCGCTACATCACGATTGAGAAGGAGCTCCAGAAGCTCAACAAAAACTACTTCGTCGCTACCGTCGATATGGAGGGCAACCTGGTAGACGACCTGATCGCTCGCGCTAAGAAGGCTGGCAAGACCTCTGGCACGATGCTCCTACACCCGCTTATGTCTATCGCTGGTGACCACGCCAACAACGACCTCAAGGGCGGTGTCGATCCTCAGAATCCTGAGGAGGGAAGCTGGCGCTATGAGATGAACAAGGCTGGCTTTAAGTGTACGCTAGATGGCTGCACGATGAACGGACTCGCTGACTATCCCGCTATTGTCAACGTCTGGGTAAGCCACATGACGAAGGCTCTGGCTAGCGAGCCTCTTTACACTCCAGAAGAGGACGAGAAGTAGTCTCAAGCACATCACTAAGTGACTGTGGAGGCTCTCCACACGCTCACGGTGGCATCATGTAATCAGTCCCCCATATACACGTCGTATGTGGGGGACTGTGCTATTTAGAGAAACTTGCTACACACCCTCCGTATGTGACCGAAGCCGAGTTCCGAAAGCAACACAGCGATTCGCCTTTATGCAACAGTCTCCTCTTGAAGAAGCCTCCGCACTGCTCGCACAGCTGGAGCAGCGTCGAGAGCCAGCCTATGCCGACTTTATGGCACTACGCACCAAAGTCTCCTCACGACCCGAGAGCGTCCTCGGCATTCGTATGAAGTGGCTCCGACAAGCCGTAAAGCAGCTCAGCCGCTTGCTTACCCTGGACGAAGCCATCGAGCTACTTCACGAGAGAGCCCTCGCATGGTATGAGTACAAAATCATCTTCGGAGGCGTCATCGGTCGCTTAGCTACTCCTAATGAGGGGCTACCTCTCCTCTATCCCCTCTGCGATGGCTGGGCGGTGCCTGACTACTACAAGGAACTCCTCGCAAGCTGGTCGAGTAGGGGAGAGACAGAGCGCCAGATAGTCCTCCGCTCGATAGCTGAGCATGCTCACGACGCCAATCCCTACGCACGTCGGCTCACCATCGTTGTGTGGCTTGACCTCATACGTCACGACCTAGCCACCCCTAGAGCCGCACTAGACCATGTCGCCCCATTGCAACACGACGATGCGTACTACGTCCAGATGGCGATAGCGTGGCTCCTTGCCGAGATGACGCTCACAGGCGAGCCCACCCTCACGGAAGCTATCCGTACGGAGATCACCGACGAAACCGTGCTACGCATGTACCAGCAGAAGCTCCGCGACTCCCGTCGCATCTAATCTCTAACCTCTAATCGAATTCCTACCTAGGAATTTGCCCAATAAGTACCTAGAAATTTGCCCAATTCCTACCTAGGAAATAAAAAATACTTCGGAGGAATCAAATGAAACTTCGGAGGAATCAAATGAAACTTCGGAGGAATCAAAAAATAAGATGTATCTTTGGGGGTCTAATCTTAGCGATATACATGTGAGCTTATGCAACGATTCACACGGTCTGCTCTACAGCGACTACTAATCCTCTCTACGATAGCCATCCTATGGTCCTCCTACACGCTCTCAGCACAGAGCATCACGGCAGCGCGGATCAATGAGGTGATGATAGATAATGTAGATAACTACATAGACAGCTACGGCAAGCGTAGCCCTTGGATCGAGATATACAACTCCTCAGCGGGGACAATCGACCTGGCGGGATGCTTCCTGACGAACGATCCGCAAGACCTTAAGAAGTATATGATCCCCAAGGGAGACATACTGACGATCATCAAGCCTCGGCAGAGTGTGGTCTTCTTTGCAGATGAGATGCCGCTACGGGGTACCTTTCACTTGAACTTCACCTTAACGCCAGAGTCGCCTCACTACCTGGCTCTAGTCAGTAGCGATGGCACCTCTATCATTGATGAGGTGGAGATACCAGCAGCAATCCCCGCTAATCACTCCTATGCACGTATTGATGATGGCGTGCGGACGATAGCTCCAGCGGAGGCGTGGCATATCACGCAGCACACGACGCCGGGGTCCAACAATGTGGTCAAGGACAAAAACGAAAAGATCAACCGCCTACAAGAGGCTGATCCAAATGGCTTTGTTATGACTATAACAGCTATGCTAGTTGTTTTCTCAGGTCTCCTGATTCTCTTCTTAGCTTATAAACTAGTCGGAATCGTGGCTATGCGTATTGAAGAACGTAAGGAGAGCCTTCACAATCGAGTACACAGAGAGCCTACGACGGTAGCCAGTACGACGGATGATCCGCTCGTGGCTGTCGCCATCTCACTCGCTCTGACCACAGAGTTGCAGCTGGGCGGTGGTGAGGCTCCTGGGCAACTAACTATACGACCTCGCACGCAGGCTTATGAGCCGTGGAGTGATAAGAGTCAGATGATGCGTCCTACGGTGGAGTGCAAGCGTCTGAAAGCGTGATACGAACCTAAGCGATTAACGAGATAGCCTTATGAATTTCTGGAACTTCCTTGTTGACAATATAGAGATCTTCTCTACCTACACCGGCTTTGCCAATGTGACGACGGGTCACGTGATCATGATCCTAGTCGGTGCCCTATTTATCTTCCTAGGCATACGCTTTAGGTTCGAACCTCTGCTCCTGATCCCGATAGGCTTTGGTATGCTAATCGGCAATATACCCTTTAAGGATGCGGGTCTGCAGATCGGCATTTACGAGGAGGGTTCTGTCCTCAACATCCTCTACCAAGGAGTGAGACAGGGGTGGTACCCGCCACTGATCTTCCTCGGTATCGGAGCGATGACAGACTTCTCGGCACTGATCTCCAATCCTAAGCTGATGCTGATCGGTGCGGCTGCGCAGTTTGGTATCTTTGGCGCTTATATGATTGCTTTGCAGCTGGGCTTCGAGCCAAACGCTGCGGGTGCTATCGGTATCATCGGCGGTGCTGATGGCCCTACGGCTATCTTCCTCTCGTCCAAGCTGGCGCCCGACCTACTCGGTGCTATCGCTGTCTCGGCTTACTCCTATATGGCGCTGGTACCGATCATACAGCCGCCCTTCATGCGTCTGCTGACAACTAATAAAGAACGACGCATCAGGATGAAGGCTCCCCGCAAGGTGTCTCGCATAGAGCGTATCCTCTTCCCGATCTTTGGTCTGCTCCTGACGGGCTTTCTCGTTCCCTCGGGCTTGCCTCTACTGGGGATGCTCTTCTTCGGCAATATCCTCAAGGAGAGTGGCGTCTGCGATCGTCTAGCTCGTACGGCTCGTGAGCCACTCATCGACGTAATCACCATCCTACTAGGTGTGACGGTAGGTGCCTCAACACAGGCGACGCACTTCCTCACGCTTGACTCGGTAAAGATCTTTATGCTCGGTGCCCTCTCCTTTATTATAGCCACCTGCTCGGGGGTACTTTTTGTCAAGGTGATGAATCTCTTCCTCAAGGAGGGTAACAAGATTAATCCGCTGATCGGCAATGCGGGCGTATCGGCTGTTCCAGACTCGGCTCGCATATCGCAGATCGAAGGCGTCAAGTACGACCGGACGAACTACCTGCTGATGCACGCGATGGGACCGAACGTGGCTGGCGTCATCGGCTCGGCCGTAGCTGCGGGTGTCCTCCTCGGCTTCCTCTCGTAGAGCTCTATGAATAGCCCCGCTATCAGGACTCTAAGTCTCTAGTAGGTTATTTTGTATCTTTGCGGGCAAGGGTGTGCCAAGAGGTCTACTAGGGGCGTTGTGGTACGCTTTTTGAGAGGTGAACTAGAAAGAGATCATAGATGAATAAACATATTAGACGTCCCCTAGGGACTCCTTCACCTAACCCTCAGGGGTCGGATCCACGACGTGGCAAGCGTCGCTTTAATCCGATGTGGATCTACCTATCGGCTGTGCTCATACTGCTCATGCTCTTTTTCTTGCCGTCTGAGCAACCGACTAATAATAAGGAGGTGGGATGGACTGAGTTCCAGCAATTGCTCCGCAAGGAGGTCGCTACCAAGGTGGAGGTCAACCGCACCAAAGGAATTGCTATCGCTACGCTCGATCCCAAGAAAGTGGGTTTGGTCTACAGCGAGCAGGAGCTACAAAACCTGGAGCAGCGAGGCTTCCCCTTCCGTATGGTCCAGACGAAGTATCAAGTCAAGTGCGTACCCCCATCGGTGGATCGCTTTGACGAATTTGTCGAGAAGGAGGGTATCGCTGTAGAGGTTCAGTATAAGACGGAGAGTGCCAGCTTTTGGATAGTCCTTCTTAACTGGGCTCCGCTGATTCTGATACTTGTTTTCTGGATATGGATGTTTCGCCGTATGAGCGCCGGCCCTGGCGGCAAAGGCGGAGGCCCTGGCGGGGTCTTCAACGTGGGCAAGTCCAAGGCTAAGCTCTATGACAAGAATGAGTCGCACGTCACCTTCGATGATGTGGCGGGACTACACGAAGCTAAGCAGGAGCTGCAGGAGATTGTTGAGTTCCTCAAGAATCCTGACAAGTACACCAAGCTAGGCGGTAAGATCCCCAAGGGAGCGCTCCTCGTAGGCCCTCCAGGGACTGGTAAGACGCTCTTTGCGAAGGCGGTCGCTGGCGAAGCGCACGTGCCGTTCTTCTCCATCTCAGGTTCGGACTTCGTGGAGATGTTCGTCGGTGTAGGTGCCTCTCGCGTTCGTGACCTCTTCAAGCAGGCGAAGGAGAAGTCGCCCTGTATCATCTTCATCGACGAGATCGACGCTGTGGGGCGTGCCCGTAGCAAGAACGCTGGCTTCAGCAGTAATGACGAGCGGGAAAACACGCTCAACCAGCTCCTCACCGAGATGGACGGCTTCGATGGCAATAGCGGCGTGATCATCCTCGCAGCGACGAACCGTGTGGACATCCTTGACAAGGCGCTCCTACGTGCTGGGCGCTTTGACCGCCAGATCTACGTAGACCTACCCGACCTGAACGATCGTAAGGAGATCTTCCTCGTACATATGAAGGGGCTCAAGCTAGGCGCAGACGTAGATGTGGATCAACTATCGCGACAGACACCAGGCTTCTCGGGAGCGGACATAGCAAACGTCTGTAATGAGGCTGCGCTCATTGCGGCCCGCCACGACAAGCAGGCGATCGAAAAGCAAGACTTCATGGATGCGGTGGATCGTATCATAGGTGGTCTGGAGAAGAAAAACAAGATTATCACTGAGGATGAGCGTCGTAGCATCGCCATTCACGAGGCGGGTCATGCGACCATCAGCTGGATGACGGAGTATGGCAACCCTTTGGTCAAGGTCACCATCGTGCCTCGTGGCAAGGCGCTTGGCGCTGCTTGGTATATGCCCGAGGAGCGACAGATCACCCACACGCAGGTGCTCCTCGATGAGCTCTGCTCGTTACTGGGCGGTCGTGCGGCTGAGGAGCTTTTCCTCGATCGCATCTCGACGGGTGCCGCCAACGATCTAGAGCGTGTCACCAAGCTCGCCTACGCTATGATCACCTACTACGGTATGAGTGACAAGCTCCCCAATCTCAACTACGCCGACTCGCAGAGCGACGGCTATAACTTCCAAAAGCCTTACAGTGAGGAGACGGCGGTCATCATCGACCAGGAGGTTTCCAAGCTTATTGCCACACAGTATGCCCGTGCCAAGGAGATCCTGACACAGTATGCCGAGCAGCATCACCAGCTGGCGCAGCTACTCCTAGAGCGCGAGGTGATCTACACGGAAGATGTGGAGAGGATCCTCGGCAAGCGTCAGTGGATCTCACGCTCGGACGAGCTCGATGCACTCAACGAAGCTGCGCGCGCCAAGCGACTCGCTAGTGCCACCCCTCCACCCTACATTAAAAAGGAGGATGACCACCCTACGCCCGCTCCCTCAGATGAGGAAAAAGATGAGGAGCCTACAGAAAGCGAATAGCCCTATCTAGACAGTCGGACAGAGATACTCACTACCCGAGCGTTTCTGCCCGACTTACTTATTAAGACCTACGCAACTCACGACAATTACTGAATACAACGCTACCATGTCGAACTTCACCACCCGCCTTGTCTCGGGAACTATATATGTAGCACTCATCGTGCTAGTCCTAGCCCTCCCCATAGTTTTGGGATTATGGGTATTGCTCTCCTTCTTTGCGGTGGCAGGGCTCATTGAGTTCAACCGACTCACGGAAGTCAACCGCCCCTACATCTTCCGCATCGTGCTAGACTGCGCAGCGGCCGTCTGGCTTCTCTACGCCACGGCGCAGTATGGCATGGCGATTAGCCAAGGCATAGGCATTTTTATCCCTTACATGCTCTACCTGCTCTATGTCGTCTGTCGCTCCACATTCCTCCCGCACCAGGCTATGCTCCCCAGTCTCGGCAACAGCCTCATAGGGCAGCTCTACATAGCGGTGCCTCTCGCGCTAGCCATCAGACTGACGCTTGTGGCCGATCCCTTCTCCTCCATGACGCAGTACAACGGGCTGCTCCTCCTCGCCATCTTCATCTTCATATGGGTCAATGACACGGGCGCATACCTCGTCGGCTCACGATGGGGCAAAAGAAGACTGGCTCCCAACATTTCACCGAAGAAGAGTGTCGAAGGCTCCATCGGGGGGCTCCTCCTCGTCCTCCTCTCAGCAGTCATCCTGCGCCTCCTTCTATTCCCAGAGCTAAGCTGGCTACACATCTTGCTCATCGCTGCAGTAGTCGCCATCTTCGGCACCATCGGCGACCTCTTTGAGAGTAGCCTCAAGCGTCAGGCAGGTGTCAAGGATTCGGGCAAGCTCATCCCGGGTCACGGTGGCATCCTCGATCGCATAGATAGCCTGCTCCTAGCGGTGCCTGCCGTCTACCTGCTCCTCGCCTTCCTCGATCTATACTAAAGCTGTGAAAGTGCCCCGACCACTACGCTCCATACTAGCCGATAGCGGTCTACTCCTCTCTGTCGGTGTCGGGGTACAATTGATAGCCCTGCTCCTCCTACCCTGGATCAGCAGACTATACGCACCAGACACGCTAGGCGACCTAGCGCTCATTCTCTCCATCGCCACGCTCCTGAGCATCGCTGTGGGAGGGCGCTACGAGCAGGCTATCGTCGTCTGCCAAGAGCCCCTAGAGCGAAACCATTTGCTACGGCTCACCCTCTGGATCACAGCTCTAGCGACACTCCTCTTACTCGCCCTCGCCCCAGCCATTGATCCGTGGATCGGAACCACCCGCTACGCCTCCCTGCAGGGCAAGCTATGGCTTATCCCGCCCGTCGTCTGTGCCTTGGGACTATGCGCTACGCTAAGTAATTACGCACTAAGCCTAGGACACTTCAAACGCATCGCCACCAGCAAGGCAGTGCAGGGACTAGGCAATAATGGTCTCAAAGTGGGCTTCGGACTCCTTGCCCCCTCCGTCTGGAGCTTGTGGTGCGCCCAAATAGTATCGACGCTGCTCTCGCTCATTCCACTCCTGCGACCACTCAAGTTTCGTAGGCAAGCGAAGACTTCGACCAGTCGTCTTCAGCTAAAGCTTGTGGCTCGAAAGTACAGAGTCTTCCCGCTCTTTAGCCTTCCTCAAGCAGTCATCACCACCCTCCTCGGTTCGCTGCTCATTCTGTTCCTACCACTAGGCTATACCACCGTAGAGGTGGGACTGGTCTCTATGGCAACGATGCTGGCGCGTCGTCCCATACAGCTCATCGCAGATAGCATCAGTCAGGTCTACTTCAACCGCCTCTCGGTAGCACACCATGCGCAGGCTCCTTGGCGACCGCTCATCCGTCCGCTCCTCATGGTAACGCTCGTCGTAGGTCTCCCCACGCTCCTACTCCTCTGGTGGGCTATGCCCTATCTCGTCAGTTGGCTCTTAGCTCCCGAGTACGCCGCCTGTACAGCGATCATACGCGCCATGCTGGTCTACCTGCTCGTCCTCTTCTTCACCTCCATCATCAACGTCATCCCTGACATCATCGGGCGACAAAGAGCACACCTACAGTTCCAACTGCTCAACCTCCTCCTGCAGGTTGCCCTCCTGGTGCTCCTCATCTACGTCTTGCGCGCTCCCTTCATCGAGGCCGTCTCCACTTATTACCTCGTCATCGCACTCTACCACGTAGTCTACGGAGGCTGGCTCCTCTACCTCGTACGCCAGCACGACCAGCGCCTCCTGCAGGCCTAGAGACCGCAAATCTCATCATAAGCTAGTTCAATATATTGACAAGTAGCGCCCCCCTCAGGTCGTTGCTCGCCACTTCTTGTCCCCTTCTACAGAGCTCTTATTAGTTTCATATAGGTGAAACTGGAGTTTCATACGGAAGAAACTGGAGTTTCATACGGAAGAAACTAGAGTTTCATACGGAAGAAACTGGAGTTTCATACGGGTGAAACTTTTGTTCCAGAGGGGTTGAAACTTTAGTTTCACCCTGTTGGAACCAATGTCTCAGGCGTTTTTAGGGGAATGTACACACAGCAAGTCTCACGAGTAGTCCTTTGCAAACACACAAACCGTCAGAACGCACGGATGCTGCGTCCTGACGGTTTGCGTCAGTAGGTATCGCTATTTGTATTAGAAGCTAGGCAGAGGGGTCTGCGACTAGACGTCTCTTCTACCCCTTGGTGGCGGCCTGGACGACGTTGAGCACGTAGTCACCCAGCTGCTCGTAGTAGCCTACGAGATCCATATAGCTTACGGACTCGGGGTAGTCGTACTTCTGCGTACGGACGTTGTCCATGTTTTGCGCTTTCAGCAAGGTGCGCAGGTCGTTGAGTTGCTTCTCCAGTGTATAGCTCTCACGAGCGTCACTCTCTGTGAGCTTGTCACGACGGAGTAGTTCGGTCATCTTGAGCGCTGTCTCGGTGGCGATGATATGGATCTGGAGGAGGTTATTTCGTACGGTGTCAGTATAGGTCTTGCCCAGCTGGTGGTATCGATTGATCTCACGCGCTATGCCCACTGCGGCATCAGCGACGCTCTCTATCTCGGTTGCCACACGGTAGTAGACGAGGATATCACTCTGCGAGTCCTTGCCCAGCTCGGTGTGAGAGATCTTGTTGAGGTAGTCCGCTATCTCGACCTCGACAGCATCAGAGATGTCCTCCTCTTGCTCGCACTTGTTGTAGAGCTTCTTGAGCTCGACGGGGCTTTCCGTCTTGAGCATACCCTCACAGTACGACATCATATGCGTGACTCGGCTGGCGTACTCGGCCAATTCCTGCTGTACCTGTAGTAGTCCGATCTCACCCGTCGGTAGGATACCAGCACGTATGTAGCGTAGGTGTGTCTGCTCTGTAGTCCCCTTCTTAGACTTCTTCATTGGGATGGCACGCTTGCAGATCTTTACGTAGACTGGTACGAACCAAATCATCACGAAGGCATTCAGTAAGTTGAAGGTAGTATGGAAGAGTGACAGTCCGATCGAGACCGTCGTGGCGAGACTCACGATCTGCGCCTGTATTGCTGCTAGCGAGGGATCGGCTAGGGGTTCTGCCGAGGCGATGGCGCTCATACTGGCGGGGTCGTAGATCTGGCTGAGCTGATTGGTGTACTCGTATAGGTCACGAGGATCTCCTACGCCCATATGGACGAGCCAGTTGGCGATCATATTGGTAAAGGGGTAGAAGAAGATCAAGACGAGTAGCACGCCGAAGACATTGAAGAGCAGGTGTGAGAGTGCCGCACGCTTTGCATTGATATTAGCACCGAGGGCTGCTAGATTGGCCGTGATGGTAGTACCGATGTTTTCGCCCAGGATCATCGCCGTAGCGATCTCGAAGGGGATCCAGCCCTTGGAGCACATGATGAGTGTGATCGCCACCGTGGCACTGGAGGACTGCACCACCAGCGTCATAATGGTACCTATTAAGAGGAAGAGCAGGATAGACCCAAAGCCCATATCGGTGTAGCCCTGCAGGAAGGCGAGCGCCTCGGGATGGCTCTGCAGGTCGGGCATAGAGTCTTTGAGAAACTGCAGGCCGAGGAAGAGGAGCGAGAAGCCGATGAGAAACTCACCGAGCGAATTGAGCTGCTCCCGCTTCATATAGATAAGCGGTATAGAGACTGCAAAGAGCGGTATCGCAAACGTTGATATATCTATCTTAAAGCCAAAGAGCGTGATAACCCATGCTGTGACGGTCGTACCAATGTTGGCACCCATAATGACCGAAATGGCCTGTCCTAGCTGGAGAAGCCCGGCATTGACAAAGCTAACGACCATCAGTGTCGTAGCGCTAGAGGACTGTACCAAGGCTGTCACCAAGACACCTGTGAAGAGCCCTAAGACTCGCCAAGAGGTCATCGCTGAGAGGATCTGGCGCATCCTATCGCCCGCAGCCTTTTGGATGCCTTCGCTCATGATCTTCATACCAAAGAGGAAGAGTCCTAGCGATCCCAGCAGATAGATAAAGTCAAACAGAGTAAACGTCATGAGTATATCGTTGTTTGTATGTCATTTATCGAGCGAAAGCTCCCCGCGCCCAAGCTATTGCTCAGGCTGAAGGCACATAGTCACAGGTCGCTCCTATGTGACTGAGCCATCTCGTGTGACCGATTATAGTCTCTTGGTGACAGCTATTTTGTAACTTCGTACCGCAAAGGTAGCGATTTTAGACTGCCTAGCCTAACCCTTTGGATTAAATCTTCCCATTCTCATGGAAAATCTATCTATATACTGCACCAATCTCGATGAATACCTGAGCGTCCCCCCAGGGGCCACGCTCTATCAGATAGCACAGAGCTACCGCACGACGCTCGGCTTCGAGCCAGTCAATGCACGAGTCAACAATCTTACCGTGCCCCTCGACTGGAGGCTCCGCGAGTCCTGTCAGGTGGAGTTCGTCGGCCTCACCGAGGAGAGCGGTCGGCACACTTATCTGCGCTCTCTCTGTCTCCTCTTTGCCAAGGCACTCCACGACGAGTTACCTCACTACCATCTGAGCGTACGCCACTCTCTCTCGGGGGGCTACTTTAGCGTAGTCAAGTGCGGCGACAAGGGAATTACGGAGGAGCAACTAACCCTAGTCAAGCGACGCATTGATCATCTCATTGCGGCTGATCTGCCCTTCGAGCGCCGCACCGTGCCAGCCGAAGAGGCGGTGCAGATCTTTACCGCTATGGGAGAGATGGACAAGGTCGACCTCATCACCTCCAGCGGACAGCCATACGTCACTTACCACTATCTCGATGGCTATCCCGACAACTACTACGGCTCGCTACTCCTCTCCACAGGACAAGTCCAGCTCTACGACCTCGTCCCCTACCTCGGAGGCGTACTCATACGTGTACCCTCGATAGTCAATCCTACGGAGCTAGCCCCCTTCGAGCCTCAGCAGCCGATGCGTGAGGTCTTTGACAAGCAGTCTCGCTTGCTCAAGCTCCTTGACGTTAGCTATGTGGGCAGTCTAAACAAAGCGATCGCCTCGGGTCACTTCTCCGAGATCGTACAGGTTGCCGAGGCTGCACAGGAGAAAGAGATAGCCGCCATAGCCACTGAGATAGCCGAGGCGTACGAAAAGGGCGTACGCATCGTACTCGTGGCGGGACCCTCCTCATCGGGCAAGACCACCTTTACCAAGCGGCTTCGTCTGCAGCTCATGGCGAACTACCTTCGTCCCCATCAGCTCTCGCTCGACAACTATTTCGTCGCTCGTGAGTTCACCCCACTAGATGATAAGGGCGAGTACGACTATGAGCACATTGAGGCACTAGACCTAGAGCTCTTTGCGAGTGATCTGCGTCGCCTCTTGGCAGGCGAACTGGTTGACATGCCGATCTTCGACTTTAGCCAAGGCGCTAGAGTCTATCAGAAGGAGCTCCTACAGCTGGGTGAGGGTGACCTGCTCCTCATCGAGGGAATTCATGCGCTCAATCCAAGACTTATCCCCGAGGATCTACAGCCTCTGACCTACAATATCTATATCAGCGCCCTCACCGCCATCGGTCTGGATGCGCACAACCGTATCCCCAGCACCGACATTCGTCTGCTGAGGCGCATGGTGCGAGACCACAAGTATAGAGGTTACTCAGCCATCGACACCATCAGTCGCTGGCACAGCGTGCGGGCTGGTGAGGAGCGATGGATCTTCCCCTACCAGCAGAGAGCCAACGTCCTCTTCAACAGCGCCCTCATGTACGAGGTCGCCGTCCTCAAGACGCTTGCCGAGCGCATCCTTTACCAGGTCCCCGCTTGTGTTCAGGAGTACAGCGAGGCTCGCCGCCTGCTGCGCTTCCTAGAGCATGTGCGCCCCGCACCCTTTGACGAGGTGCCCTCGACCTCCCTCCTTCGTGAATTCGTCGGAGGTAGTTCATTTCACTATTGACCCCACAGCTATGAGCAAGAAAAAGAGCAAAGCCCCCTCCACGGGTGGCATCGTCTACAGCACCGATCCCGACTGGACGCCACAAGCCGAGAGCCTCGAGGTAGAGACCCTGCCTGCCGCTCAGCAGCGACTACGCATCGAGTACTCACGAGCCGGACGTGCGGGCAAGGAGGCACTCATCATCAGAGGCTTCGTCGGCTCTGACAGCGACCTTACAGACCTCGCACGCCAGCTCAAGCAGTCGCTCGGTTGTGGTGGCTCCACACGTGATGGCGAGATACTGATCCAGCAAAACAATAAGGAGAAGCTCATCAAGCTCCTCCAGTCCAAAGGGTACAAAGACACTAAGTAAAAAAACTACCTCGCTATGCCTATAGAGAAAACCTCTATCCTAGAGATGCATCGCCTCACTACCGAGGAGTACCACACCGCTCCGAAGGTGCCTCTCACCATCCTCCTCGACAATGTACGTAGCATGCACAATGTCGGGTCCATTTTTCGTACGGCAGACGCCTTTCGCCTAGAGGAGCTCCTCCTCGTTGGCATCACAGGCTGTCCGCCTCACCCCCTCCTCCACAAGACAGCCATCGGTGCCGAGGAGGCGGTACCCTGGCGACACCTAGACTCCGCTATCGAGACGCTAGAGCAGTACAGACAGGAAGGACGTACCATCCTAGCTCTCGAGCAGACCCACCAGAGCATCACCCTCGGCAGCCAGCCAGCGCTAGACGACCGTGGAGCCGTGCTGATCGTGGGCAATGAGGTGCACGGCGTCTCTGACGAGGTGATCCAGTACGCCGACTACTGCCTCGAGATCCCTCAGTACGGCACCAAGCACTCGCTCAATGTGAGCGTCGCCACTGGCATAGCCATCTACGACCTCTGCACCCCTTATCTCGAGAAGCCCCACAGCTTAACCTAGGACTGACGCTTGATAACCAGTCGTCTAGGAACTGCGCATGGCGATAACTAGGGATACGTGGTTTGAATATCACTACAGAGTGGCTACGAGACCTCTCTGATTATACCTTTCTCCCGAAGAATGGAATTCCTACCTAGGAATTTGCCCAATTCCTACCTAGGAAATAAAAAATACTTCGGAGGAATCAAATGAAACTTCGGAGGAATCAAAAAATAAGTCCGAAGAATTTGCTTAACCTAGTCGCAAGAGCTATATCAATCTTTTTCTGTAGCTTTGCCGTATAGAAAATCAGATACACTAGCACTATGGAAGAAAACATGATCGCCTATATCGGCACCAACGCAGGGCTCATCTGGAATGCTCTCGACAAGCTCGGCAAGATGGACATCAAGCAGCTCAAGAAAGCGACCAAGATACGTACCGAAAAGGACATCTACGCAGCGCTCGGCTGGCTCGCCAAGGAGGAGAAGCTCATCTTCGTCTACGAAGACGGCACGCTGCTTGTCTCACTACGCTAATATCTGCCTAGATAGCTGACTAGTAGACTAGCCTAGATGCCGCAAATAGGGTAGCCCTACGAATCGTTATTCGTGAGATTGGCAAAATTGAGGTCATACGAACGCTTGCTAATTCAAAGATTATTCTTACCTTTGCAGACGCAAACCTCGCTGCGGTCGTGGCGGAATTGGTAGACGCGTTAGACTTAGGATCTAATGCCGCGAGGTGTGTGGGTTCGAGTCCCACCGACCGTACAACGATAGAGAGACCTATCTGACACCCCTCATGGGAGCAGATAGGTCTCTCTCTTTTTATTGCTGACTATATAGAGACTGTTGCATAAAGGCGAATCGCTGTGTTGCTTTCGGGCTTCGGCTTCGGTCACATACGGAAGTATGCTCCCTTCAGACCTCACCCTCAGCGCCTTGCGCTTCATCCTTTCTGCAAAGTCAGGACAATCTTGCAAGCAAGATTGTGAGACTGTTGACTTTTGCAGCTGCTCACGGAGGAGCTGCTGGCGGCTTTTGCTGCGGGTCACCATGAAGACACCGAGCAGGATGAGGACCGCGGAGGCCACTTTGGCGAGTGTGAGTTGGTCTTGCCCCATCATGACGGCCAGCATGGAGGCGATGACGGGGATGCCGTAGTTGTAGATGCTGACGACGGTGGGACGCAAGCCTCGCTGTGCGAAGAGCAACAAGAGGTAGGCAACGAAGGTGGCACCCACGACGACAAAGGCTAGCTGCCCGTAAAAGGTGGCGTCAAAGGTACTCCACTCAGTGCGCATCATGTCACGCAGGCCCATCGGAGCGGAGCCGAGGAGCGAGATGACGAAGAGCCACTTCATCAAGGTGACGGGGTGGTACTTCTGTATGAGGGTCTTGAAGGAGGTGAGGTAGATGGCGTAGGAGACGGTTGCCGTGGCGCAGATCAGGTCACCGAGTGTAGAACCAGCTGTGGAGGAGCCATTGGAGGATACGAGGAGCAGAGCGCCTGAGGCTCCGACGAAGACGCCGATCCCCTTGAGCCGTGTGATCGGCTCCTTGAGCACGACAGCCGCGAGAAGCATGGTGACGATAGGACCCAGCGTGGCGACGAGCGACTGATTAACGGGCGAGGTCATCGACATGCCAATGGCAAAGAGTCCCTGGTTGAAGAAAATTCCAGTCAGGGAGGCTAAGGCCATTTTGCCCCAGTCCTTGCGGTCGATGCGCTCTCGTGGTACCCAGATCGAAGCGATCCAAAAGAGTATCGTGGCGCCTAGGAAGCGACAGAACATGTGCGTATATGGAGTGAGCCCCCCACCAAGGAGTGCCTTGGTGAAGGGCCCATTGATTCCAAAGATAATGGTGACGCAGAGCATCACGAGGTGTAGTCTCCAGCGAGATCTCATTGCTATAGTATGGAGCGTTCTTAGAAGATTAGCTTGCCACACTGGCTGCAGTGTGTAGGCTCTTTGCCTAGAAGACGATTACGTACGATGCCCTCGATGCGATCCTGTAGATCCTCTAGGGGCATGAGCGCGATGACATCTCCGACGAAGGCTACGCTCAGCATGACTCGTGCCTCGTGCTCGGGGATGCCTCGCTGCATCATATAGAAGAGCGCCTCCTCGTCTAGGTGTCCTGTAGCCATACCGTGCGAGCACTGGACATCGTCGGCATAGATCTCTAGCTGGGGCTTGCTGTACATGCGAGCTTCAGAAGAGAGGAGCATATTGCGGTTGCTCTGGTAAGCTTCGGTCTGCTGAGCCGTCTGAGCTACGAAGATGCGCCCCGAGAAGGCTCCCGTGGATTGCTCCTCGAGGAGGTTCTTGAAGAGCTGCGTACTATGACACTTTGGCTTGATATGCTCGACACGGGTGAAGGTGTCGACGTGCTGTGTGCCATTGGTCACAGCAACCCCACCTAATATCTGCTCGGCACGCTCCCCGAGGAAGCGCGTTCGGAAGCTATTGCGTGTGATCCCATTGTTGAGCGTATAGGCAGCGAGGGTCACTTGGCTCTCTGCCCCTTGGCGCAGGAAGTAGGTGCAGGTGCGATGCGTCTGGTGGCTGTTCTCCTCCATATCGAAGAGCTTGAGCTGAGCACCATCACCGACGTAGATCTCGGCAACTTGGTTGATGAGGAATTTGGTCCGGTCTATCGTATGGTCGCAGACGAGGATAGAAGCCTCAGCACGATCCCCGAGGATGATGAGCCAGCGACGAATGCAGAGGAGTGGCTCCTGAGCGTGGAGTAGCTGTACGAGCTGCACGGGCTGCTCGAGCTGCATGCCGTCGGGAACGTAGAGGACGAAGGCGTCCTGTACGAAGAGCGTGTTGAGCGCGATGGTGCCGTCGGTGTCAACCTCGGCTATCTGCCCATAGTAACGCTCTGCCAGGTCTGGGTACTCCTTGACAAACTCTTTGATGGAGCCGACGAAGACTCCTTCGGGGAGCTTACGCTTTTGGTTAGCGTAGTGGGTGTAGAGGTAGTTGCTGTTGAGAGCGCTCGCCTTGATGGTGAGCTCATTGACCGATAGGTCGCAACTATACTGTGGAAGCTGCTTATGCCCTGCGGGGGCTAGGTCTAGCTCCTGTAGATTGATTCCATAGTCGGGAGCGTAGAGTGACTCAATGTCTATACGCTGCCAATCCTCCATACCTCGCTGGGGCAAGGCGTACTCGCTCAGAGCCTCCAGTGCGAAGTCTCGCTGCGCTTGTAGCACGGGTAAACTGTGCTGATCAATGTAATCCTGCTGAGACTGGTAAAGGTCTAGGTACTGCAGGTGCGCTGTGGGTGGTTGCTTACGTGGACTCATTGCTTCTCCTCTTTAGCTACCTCTTCCTTGATCCAGTCGTACCCTTCGTCCTCTAGCCTGAGGGCTAGCTCAGGTCCGCCCGATGTGACGATCCGACCCTTGTATAGGATATGGACAAACTGTGGCTTGATGTAGTCCAGCAGTCGCTGGTAGTGGGTGATGACGACACAAGCGCTGTCGGGACGCTGGAGCGTGTTGACTCCGTGAGCGACAGCTCGTAGAGCGTCAATGTCTAGTCCGCTGTCGGTCTCATCGAGTATCGAGAGCCGTGGCTCGAGGACTGCCATCTGAAAGATTTCATTGCGCTTCTTCTCACCGCCGGAGAAGCCCTCGTTGACCGAACGCTTGAGGAGACGATCGTCGAGACCGACCACCTCGCGCTTCTCTTTTAGCATCTTGAGGAATTCGCCAGCGGGCATTGGCTTTTCGCCCTGAGTCTTGCGACGCTCATTGAGAGCTGAGCGCATGAAGTTGACCATGCTCACGCCTGGTATCTCTACGGGATACTGGAAGCTGAGGAAGAGACCCGCGTGTGCTCGCTCTACTGCATCCATAGCCAGCAGGTCCTGACCAAGATAGGTCACTTCGCCAGAGGTTACGGTAAAGGCGGGGTGCCCTACGAGGACGGACGAGAGGGTGCTCTTGCCACTTCCGTTGGGTCCCATGATAGCGTGTGTCTCACCCTCACGGATGGTGAGGTTGATCCCTTTGAGTATTTCCTTGTCGCCTATGTTGGCGTGGAGATTCTTTATGTCGAGTATTACGTTGCTCATAGTAGTGTGTAATCTGTATCTATATAATGTGTAGCGGGGATGTGCTAGCCGACACTCCCCTCGAGGGTTACGGAGAGAAGCTTCTGCGCCTCAACGGCAAACTCCATCGGAAGCTTGCTCATCACCTCACGGGCGTAGCCATTGACGATCAGACCAACCGCCTCCTCGGTGGTGATGCCACGCTGGTTGCAGTAGAAGAGCTGATCCTCATTGATCTTCGAGGTAGTCGCCTCATGCTCCACGACCGCAGAGTCATTGCGTATATCTGCGTAAGGATAGGTGTGCGCTCCGCAGTGGTCGCTCAGGAGAAGGCTGTCGCACTGTGAGTGATTGCGCGCATTCTCCGCTGAGGCTGCAATGGAGACCAATCCACGGTAGCTGTTTTGGCTACTACCAGCGGAGATACCCTTAGAGACGATGGTGCTACGGGTGTTGCGCCCGAGATGAATCATCTTCGTGCCGGTGTCTGCCTGCTGGTAGTTATTGGTCACGGCGACAGAGTAAAACTCTCCCACCGAGTCGTCACCACGCAGGATACAGCTTGGATACTTCCACGTGATAGCCGAGCCGGTCTCAACCTGTGTCCAAGAGATCTTACTGCGGTCACCACGGCATAGACCACGCTTGGTGACGAAGTTGTAGATACCGCCTCGTCCGTCCTTGTCGCCTGGGTACCAGTTCTGGACGGTCGAGTACTTGACCTCGGCGTCGGTCTCAGCGATGATCTCAACGATCGCAGCGTGGAGCTGGTTCTCGTCACGCATCGGAGCCGTGCAGCCCTCTAGGTAACTCACGTAAGCGCCCTCATCTGCCACGATGAGCGTACGCTCGAACTGCCCCGTATTGGCCGCATTGATGCGGAAGTAGGTCGAGAGCTCCATAGGACAGCGCACGCCCTTGGGGATATAGACAAAAGACCCGTCACTAAAGACCGCCGAGTTCAGCGCTGCAAAGTAGTTGTCGTGCGACGAAACCACCTTGCCCAGGTACTTGCGGACAAGGTCTGGGTGCTCACGCACCGCTTCGTTGAAAGAGCAGAAGATGATGCCCAGCTCCTGAAGCTTCGTGCGGAAGGTGGTCTTCACCGAGACACTATCCATGACCGCATCGACCGCCATATTGCCCGAGAGCATAGCTCGCTCGTGAAGCGGTATGCCGAGCTTGTCAAAGGTCTTCTCGATCTCAGGGTCTATCGTGCCGTCTCCTTCGTTCTTGTGACGAGGATCCGCATAGTATATAATGTCTTGATAGTTTATCTCGGGGATTGAGAGATGCGCCCAGTCGGGACGCTCTAACGTAAGCCAGTGATGATACGCCTTGAGGCGGAACTCTAGGAGCCACTCGGGCTCCTCTTTCTTTGCCGAGATGAGGCGTACTACCTCCTCGTTGAGACCCTTGGGGATGGTCTCCGTATGGACGTCAGTCACGAAGCCATACTTGTAGTCCCCCTGGGTGATATCGTCGAGGATATCCTCCCCCGTCGGCGTCACCGCACGTACCTCTGGATCGGTAGCTGTGGGGACTGTTTGCTTAGGATTATGTTCGTTATTCACTTGATTGTTGCTTTAATTGTTTATCCTGCCAAGAGGTTAGGTCGCCTAGAGCAGCCCACGGGATCAAGCCTCGTACTGGGTCGTATAGTCTAGACTTGTCACGCTGATCCTTTGGAGGCTCAGCCGGCTCGCCCGCTTCTGTCGTGATGTCGGGTAGCTGTGCTAGCACTCCTCGTGGCAGTATGAAGTCGGTTAGATTAAAGATAAGGCTAAAGAATATGATGACGAAACACCCCGTGAAGAGTGCTCCCATAAGTTTGTTGACAACTGAAAGTGACGAATGTCTGATTGCTCTCACCGTAGGTCGTGCCAGGAAAGCTATGCCCCAACATGAGAGCGAGAAGGTCGCCACATAAGCACCCACTACCGCCACGCCGTGGGGTAGTCCGAAGGTGCGAGAGATCCAGAGCGCTACGGGTACGCCTATCCAGCGTACCAGCACATAGCCGACGGCAATGCCCAGCACGCCAATCAGTGCCGATACGACACCCCGCTTGAAGCCCTTGAAGAGTGCCCAAGCTGTACAGCCCATGACCATATAGTCTATCCAATTGAGCGTATCACCTTCCATACTCCTCGTCCGCTACTTCTGTCTCTCTCCTAGTAATGTGATAAAGCGCTCTAGCGTCTCTCTCGTAGCACTCGGTGCGAAGCTCTTGAGCAGGTCGATAGCCTCTCGGAGGATCTGCTGGATCTGTCTCTCTGTGTAGTCAATGCCACCACGCTCACGAGCTATGCGGAGGAGGTAGTCTATTGAGTCCGCTTCGATAGGTTGCTGTAGATAAGAGATGATTTCGTCTCGCTCCGTGGGAGTCGCATGGTTGAGGACATAAAGCAGAGGGAGAGAAACTTTGCCCTCAATAAGATCGTGACCCGTAGGCTTGCCCACGTCCTGGATCTTGTCATAGTCAAAGAGATCGTCCTGCAGTTGGAAGGCACGCCCCATCAGTTGCCCGAGACGTGCACAGCGCTCCACCTGCTCATCGGTAGCATCTACGCTCAGAGCTCCCAGCTTGGCACTCGCCTCAAAGAGCGCTCCCGTCTTGCGATCCACCACGGCGTAGTAGTCCTCCTCACGATAGGTGTGTGCCTTCGAGAGGGAGAGCTGCATCAGCTCACCAATAGAGAGGTTGCGCCCAGCCTGGGCAACGACACGTAACATCTCCGGATTGTGCTCCCGAGAGACTATCTCGAGGAAGGCGGTCGAGAGTACATAGTCTCCCATCAAGACCGCCTGATGATTGCTGTAGAGCGCATTGAGCGTAGGCTGTCCACGCCGTGTGTCCGACCAGTCGATGACATCATCGTGGATGAGCGAGGCGGTGTGGAGGAGCTCTATGACGAGCGCAGCAGCGAGCGTCTGCCCATTGGTCTGACCAGCGCATAGCTGAGCGCAAAGCCCCACGATGATCGGACGGACGTGCTTGCCCGAGGAGCGTTGCAGATGCTCTAGTGCGTGTGACAGCACCGACGCATCACTCTGTAGTGACCGCTCGAAGACCTGCTCGAACTCCTTGATAAAGTCCGCTATCGGGACCAACAGCTGTGCCCGCTCCTCTTGCCTCATCATCGTTCGCGTCTTTATACTTCTAGGTTCTCCACCTCATGGAGCCACATACTGCTCACCGCATCGCTCGGCATGCGCCACTCCCCACGTGAGGAGAGCGATACGCTCAGCACCTTAGGCCCATCGGGCATCGCATTGCGCTTGAACTGCTGTGAGAAGAACCGCTTGAAGAATACTCCCATCCAGTGCTTGATCTCTTGGGGCGTGTAAGCTCCCTCGAAGGCGACCTTGGCTAGGTAAAAGATCTTCTTCGGTTCAAAGCCATCGAGTAGGAAGTGATAGATGAAGAAGTCGTGTAGTTCGTACGGCCCCACGAGGTTCTGCGTCTGCTGCTCGTTGCCCGTCTTTGTATCTTTGATTGGCAGTAACTCAGGGCTAATAGGTGTAGCGACGATGTCTTGTAGCGTCGTGGCCAGTAGCGTGTCTCCAGCCTTGTGCTTAGCATACCACCCGACGATCAGTTGTATGCTCGTCTTCGTGATTCCACTATTGACCGCATACATAGACATATGATCCCCGTTGAAGGTGCACCACCCCAAGGCTATCTCAGAGAGGTCTCCCGTCCCGATCACTGGCGCGTGGTACATATTGGCGAGGTCCATCAATATCTGCGTGCGCTCACGTGCCTGCGCATTCTCAAAGGTAGCATCCTCCCGATTGCCCTTATAGTCGATGGCCGAGAGATGCTGCTCCGTCGCCTCCTTGATATCTATCTCACGGATCGTCACGCCCAGCGCCTGCATCATAGCATAGCCGTTGCGATAGGTGCGCTCAGAGGTACCAAAGCCAGGCATCGTCACCGCAATGATCTGCTTGCGATCCAAGCCCAGGAGGTCAAAAGCCTCTGCCGTCACCAGTAGCGCCAGTGCCGAGTCCAGTCCGCCCGAGATGCCAATCACCGCATGCTCCGCACGCATATGCTTGAGGCGCTGTATCAGCCCGCACACCTGTATCTGAAACATCTCGTGACAACGCTCCTCAGGGTTCGCACCCTCAGGCATAAAAGGATTGCGATCTATGACACGATCCATAGGCTGCGACTCCGCCTCAGAACGTAGCGTGAAGGGGATGCTCACCAGCTCCTCCTCGTCGGTAAAGTGATTGACCGCACTCTTGAAGCTACTATTGATCAGACGCTCGCCATGGATACGAGACACATCAATGTCGCTCACGATCATACGCTCTTTGTACTCGAAGCGGCGCATCTCCTTGACGATCTTGCCCACCTCAGCGATAAACGCCTTGCCTGTGTAGACTAGATCGGTCGAGCTCTCGCCATAGCCACTAGAGGCGTAGACGTATCCACAGATAGACTGCGACGTGGCGCCACTGATTAGCGAGCGCAGGTAGTCATGCTTGCCTGCATTCTCATTGCTTGCTGAGAGGTTGAAGATGATATGCGCGCCATAAAGGCTCAGGCGTGTACCTGGGGTAAAGGGAGTCCACATATCCTCGCAGATCTCTATACCGATGCCCACCGGTCCACACTTGAAGATGATGTTGCGCCCGATAGGCACCGTGTGTGGTCCCATCTGCACCGTCTTATATTGTAGCGAATCACTAGGGGAGAACCAGCGCTTCTCCTGAAACTCTCGGTAGTTCGGCAGATAAGTCTTAGGGATTGCCCCTAGGATCTTACCATGCTGGAAGGCGACCGCCCCGTTGAAGAGCTTCTCCTCCACCTTCACTGGCATACCGACGATCACCATCACGTCAGTCTCGGCCGTCTCCTCGACCAACTGGCAGAGCGCCTTCTGCGCTTGATCCAGAAGGAACGACTGGTGAAAGAGGTCTCCACACGTATATCCTGTGATCGAGAGCTCCGGGGTCGTAAGTATCTCTACGCCCAGCTCCTCCGCCTGAAAGATCATCTCCTTGATGCGGCTCGTATTGTAGTAGCAGTCAGCTACTCTGACGTAGGGCACAGCGGCCGCTACCTTGACATATCCATAGTTCATACCTTCGGCTATAGTCTCTTATAGTGCATTACGCCACAAAGATACAAAATCATTGTCGTCTATCCTCACGCACCACTTCGCCTAGACTCCGCAAATGCAAAATTGGCGATAGCCCAGGATACACGATTCGAGCGTCGCTATCAGTACTACAGCTGATTCTAATTACGTCTTCCTCCCGAAGAATAGAGTTCCTCCGGAGAAACTGAAATGAGCTCATTTTATAGTGTGTGATAAGCGTCAGTCCTGTGGAAATAGCCGGCCTCCGTTACATGTATTTTTTATACCTTTGCCCACTGCAATTGACTAACAAATTTACTAGCTTATGAATTACTCGCTACTCGGACGGTCACGAATACTGACCATGACACTATGCTTATTGCTCTGTGGAGTGGTGCAGATCTTTGCCCGCCCACTACGAGAGCAAGAAGCTCGACTGCTCGCAGAGCAGTTCTTCCAAAAGAACACGCAGACGCAGCAACTGCGCTCTGCTAGCCTAACCCTCGTGTCGGCTCCAGCCCGCACGACCAATGGTTATAAACTACAGTCGACGACTGAGCCAGCTCATTATTACTATGTATATAATAGGGGAGAGGCTGAGGGCTTTGTCATCGTTGCTGGTGATGACCGTCTAGCTCCTTATATAGGTTATGCCACGACGGGTACATTCTCCGTAGAGGCGATGCCAGACAACCTAGCTGCATTCCTCCAGACTTGCCAGCAGCGTATCGATGAGCTGGCAGGACAGCCTGGTATGCAGACTCGCTTGGCACCGACGCTACCAATGGCTGGAGCGCCTGCAGAGGTGGCTCCGCTACTAGGTGGTATCAAGTGGGATCAGGCTGAGCCATGGAATTCAAAGACTCCCGTAGATGACAAGGGTAAGCACATGCCTGTGGGCTGTGTCGCTACCGCTTACGCTCAGGTGATGCGCTACTATCAGTGGCCTGACAAGGGTGTAGGCAAGGTAGAGTACAAGGAGCCTGGTGTCAGACGTCGTCATAAGGTTGACTTTAGCCAGACGACCTATGACTGGGCTAATATGCCTGAGTCTTTTGCAGATGTTAAGACCGCTACAGAGGCACAAAAGGAGGCTCTCGGTACGCTCTGCTATCATGCTGGTGTCGCTATCGAGACAGCTTACAATGCGCAAGCTAGTGGTAGCTTCGCTCCGAAGATTGTCATGGCTCTACGTAACAACTTCCGATATGACAAGCAGGTGACCTTCAAGAGACGTGTCAACTACACACAAGCTGAGTGGGATAAGATAATCCGTGCTGAGCTTGCTGCACAGCGTCCTGTCGTATACTGTGGTACAGGTACAGGCGGTGGTCACGCTTTCGTCTGCGATGGTTACAACGTTGATGGTCTTTATCATATCAACTGGGGCTGGAAGGGGCTCGCTGATGGCTACTTCAACCTTAACTTCCTATCTCCCGACCAGCTAGGTATCGGTGGTGGCTTCGGTGGTGGCTTTAGCATGGAGCAGGGTGCCGTCATAGGCATTAAGCCTGATCGTGATGGTACTTCTAAGGATACCGAGATCCCTCTCCTGACTACGCGCAAGTTCACTATGCACCTCCGCGCTGGTGGTTCAAAGATCCAGATGGCCGATGCCAACTACTCTGTATGGATGAGTGATGCTCCTGTCAAGAATGATGATGGCGAAGCTGAGTACACTTACTATGGTCTTACGACCTTTGGAGCTGTTAAGCTAGGCACGACCGATACGGTCTACATGGATGAGTTTGCTAAGACTAGGATTTTGGGCGGTCTCTATGACCTCTCCTCTGAGTTCCAGTTTGAGCTAGATATTACGAAGTACATTACTGCGGGTACGTGGGACTTCTTCCTAGTCTATCAGGTTACCCTACCTAATGGTAAGAAGGTGTGGAGACCTTGTGCTATGGATGTACGCGAGGGTAATAATGAGAACGGTAAGGGTCGTCACACCTTTACTATCAAAAAGGTTGCGCCTAATGGCTGGACAGCTAGAGAGGATCTAACACATCCCTTCGCTCAGCTTGAGATGATAGAGGGTAGTGCTAAGGCTACGCTCAACGGCTACGAGAAGAGTACCATCTCGCTCAAGCTCAAGAACACGGGCCGTGGTGAGTTCTTCAGACCACTCTACCTCGAGATCAAGCCTGAGGGCGGTAAGTGGCGTAGTTACTCTGAGATCTTGCCAGCTATACCCGTTGGAGAGACACAGGAGGTTACCTACAAGGCAGAGCACTGTCCCTACGCCAAGGGTAAGGTCTCTCTCCGTGTCGCCTACCAGACGGAGGATATGGGTAAGATGCAGTACTTCGACCTACTCGATGCTGACGTCAATCCTTCGACCGCTATCAGACCAGCGTTCGTCATCGAGCCAGCATCTAAGACTGCGCCTATGGAGGCTGAGAGAGGTACAGGCAAGTTCTCTCCAGTTCGCGTCAAGTATGTGGGCACCGTAGCTCCTAAGAACAAGGTGATGTATCGCTACATCCTAGAGTATGGACCAGAGCAGGTCTGGACAGATCTAATGCCTCTTGAGGTTAATGTCGGATACGAGCAGGAGTTCACGCCTGAGCTACCTGAGCTACTAAAGAAGATTGCTGTCTTGGGTGGCAATGAGTTCAAGCTAACGATGAGCTTCTTTGAGATTCCTAACGAAGGTCCTAAGAAGCGCCTGCCTATCCTAGAGAATCCTACTATTATGGTAACCTGCAAGAAGGGCTCTTTCCCAGTTACTAAGAATGTTGAGGGCCCTGGCAAGATCTCTTTCAAGGGTGCTACCGATCTCAATGCTGTGCTAGAGGGTACGCTACTGACTGTCGTCGCTGAGCCTGAGAAGGGGCAAGCACTGCTCTCTCTCGAAGCTAATGGTCAGGACATCCTCGCTACAAAGAGCTTTAGAGTAACCTCTCCCACCGAGGTTAAGGCTGTCTTTGGCAAGCTCAAAACCTATAAGGTGACGCTCAAGAGCAATGACAATAAGTATGGCTCAATCAACCTCAAGGAGGCTCTTAACCCCGATGCTATACCTGAGGGTACTACGATACATATCGAGGTGCGCCCCAATGGTCAATGCGAGCTTACAAAGCTCATGGCTAATGATGAAGATATCACGGAGACCAAGAGCTTTACGATCACGAAGGATACGGAGGTTGTAGCAACCTTTGTAGATCCTACAGGTGTCGAGAGTGTCGTAGCAGAGCAGCTACGTCTCTATCCTAACCCAGCACGTGACTACGTTCTCCTCGAGGGTATCCCTGCGGGAGCTACCGTAGCGATCTACACGCTGGAGGGTCAGCTGATCTATCAGGCAGAGGCTACTAGCAACACGCTACGCATCGAGCTTACGCAGCTACAGGAGGGTACCTATCTACTACAGGTAGGTCGTGAGACACAGCGTCTCATCATCCGTCGCTAACTCTATGCTACATAGGCTGTAGCTAACCCTACAGCGCAACACAGGAGGAGGCTCTGCAACCAATCGGCTACAGAGTCTCCTCTTATTATAGTATACGGGTAGCGATGTGTAGGAATGCTTGACTAGAATCTACTGAGAGGAGACTGTTGCAAAAGTCAACAGTCTCAACGGAGCAATTATAATGCGTCAGCCCTGATTGAGACACCAGGGCTGACGCATTATATATAGTTATTGCTGTCCAGTGAAAGCTTTTTTAGGGGGCATCAAGTAGATCGTTCTGCAGAAATGAGCTAACTATCAGTACCACTTGAGTGAAACTAAAGTTTCATACGGTGTGAAACAAAAGTTTCCTAGGTATGAAACTGGAGTTTCCTAGGTATGAAACTAGAGTTTCCTAGGTATGAAACTAGAGTTTCTTAGGTATGAAACTAAAGTTCCCTACGAAGAAAGCTGTAGATTGGTCGAAGTCGAGTAGTTGGATAGCAATAATATATAATGAACTCATCCAAGTCTCGCTTGTCGCTAATGTGTAGCTTCTAACGGAGCAATTATAATGCGTCAGCCCTGATTGAGATACTTCGTTTGTTTGTCATGTGGCGGTTTTTTTGTAACTTGCCTCCGATTTCGAAGGCTGGCCGTTAGTTGCCAGTCTTGAGCAAGCTATACGGATTTGGAAATCACGTAGATAGAGCTTAGATAGTACTAACCAATAACATTATATGATAAAGAAACTACTGATTACAGCAGGACTAATTGTGGCAGCGAGTGGATTCTCGCTTCAAGTATCAGCCCAGACAGCCGATCTCTCCAGCTATGGCGATGGGGGAGCGAAGGAGCTCTCTTATATGATTAAGAAGGATCAGCAGCTGATGCCGCAAGGTCTCAAGAGAGACACGCGTCCTATCTTCAAAACCAAGGAAGAGTTCAATGTCCGCTATGTAGACAAGGACAAGAAGACCGTCGAGATTGCGCCAGCTCAAGATGTCAAAGAGCGTAAGCCTGGCATCTATGGCGAGAGCGTTGTGGTCCCTGAGATCCTCAACGTCATGGATGGTACGAATCTAATCCCCTGCACTGTTGTTGCTGTAGGAGAAGCTGCGTTTGCATTCAACAACGTCAGCTCGATCAAGCTCCCTACGACTTGTAAGGAGCTTAAGGATAGAGCTTTCTCCATGACTGATATGGTGGAGGCCGACATCCCAGATCATATTGAAAAGATGGGAGACAATGTTTTCCTACTCTGTAGTAGTTTGACTAAGATCCGCATTGGTAAGGGACTCAAGCAGATGGGGGAGGATCCATTCCTTGGCTGTACGAAAATCGGCTCTATCGAAGTCAATGCAGAGAATCCTATCCTCTCCGAAAAGGATGGCGTCCTATACAATAAGGCTCAGACGATACTCTATCTCTGTCCTATGCAACGTAAAAGTACTACTACAGTAACGCTACCCAACACGGTGAAGGAGATAGCAGATAATGCATTCTATGACTGTTCCTATCTAAAGAAAATCGTTCTCAACGAGGGCTTGGAGAAGATAGGTGAGGACGCCTTTTACGGTTGTGAGGCGGTTGAGGAGATGACCATCCCAGCATCTGTCAAGGAGATCGCTCCTGGAGCATTCTACCAGCTCAAGAAGTATGAAGCCTTTAAGCTCGCTGAGGGTAACACCGTCTTTGAGGTTAAGTCTGATGGCGTCAATGAGGGTAAGCTCCTTATCAACAAGGTCAAGAACTCTCTCCACACATGCCTCTTTAAGGGTACTAAGGCTGTTACCATCCCCGAGGGCATCAAGATCATAGAGCCTTACGCTTTCTTGGGTTGTAGCTGGACTGCGTCCATCAAGTTCCCAGAGTCCGTTGATAGTGTAGGACGCGCAGCTTTCTCTGAGATGTACTCTCTCAAAGAGATCGCGATCCCTGAGAAGGTCCGTGTGATACCTCCTTACTGCATCAGTGACTGTAAGAAGCTTACGAAGATAACTCTTGGTAAGAACGTCACTTTGGTTGAGAACCTAGCATTCTCTGGCAATGAGGCTATGGAGAAGGTTGGTGGTACGCTACAGATACTTGCTGTCACACCTCCAGTAGTAGGCAAGGACAGTGAGGGTAAAGCCTACGAAATGGGCAAAAACTTCTATAAGAAAGTTGTCCTAGAGGTTCCCACAGAGGCTAGAGAGGCTTATCAGAAAGATAGAAACTGGAAGAAGTTCCGCAGGATCTATCCAGTAGGCAATGAGCTAGTCCAGCCAGTGTCGCCTCTACAGATCAGCGTAGCTGGTGGTGTCCTCTCTATCGTAGCTCCTGAGGTGGCTCCTATCGCTATCTACACACTCGATGGTCAGGTCGTCTATACGACCTCTGCTCAGGAGGCGCAGCTCGCACTGCCTGCTGGTCTCTATATGGTTACCTATGGTACGCAAGCTACTAAGGTGCTTGTTGACTAAGCGCATGGCACTGTAGAGACGCTCGGACTCCCTGACATAGATGTCACTGCACAGGACGGGTGCCTCTACAGAGCTACTTCCCCTAGACAAAACTAACTAACTATATAAGGATTATGAAATCAAAACTACTCCTTCTCCTCACGCTACTAGGCGTGTTGGGACTGATGGCTCCCCGAGCGTTGGCTCAGGCGCCCAAACCTGCTACTGGTACAATCACCATTACCACGGCGCTCAAAGTCGGTGATAGAATGAACCTCATCGTTGAGGGCCCTGATGGATCTAGCAAGTCCATCGAGATAAAAGGTGCTAAGGCTGTTCCCGTAGAGGGCAAGATAGCTTATGAGATTACGAGTAAGCCTATCACCGTCACAGGAGATATCCGTTCCTTCGAGATTACGATGTCTCAGGTTAAGAGCCTTAAGTTTGAGAATTGTGTCAACCTCAAGACTCTAATCTGCGGTACCAACCTTCTTGACTACCTTGACCTGTCTGGACTGTCAGCTCTAGAGTATCTAAACTGTACCTCATCAAACATCAATACGATCAAGCTTGATGGTTGTACTAGTCTAAAGGAGATTAGGGCTGATGCCAACAAGCTTAAGAGTATCAACCTAGCTGCTGCTCCTAAACTAGAGACCGTCTCCCTACCGATCAATGCTCTAACAGAGATCAATCTAGATGGGGTCTCATGTAAGGATCTAGATCTATCTAGCAATAACCTCGCATCACTAGACCTCTCTAAGACCACTGGTATTGAGGGCCTCAGTGTCTCTACGAACCCACTTACATCTATCAATCTAAAGGGGTGTACTAGTCTAGAGACCCTAAGTGCTAAGAATACAAAGATCGGTGAGATTGATCTCTCTGATCTGACTGAGTTGTCAAATGTTGATCTGCACGCAGGTAATCTCTCTAAGATTACCTTTAAAGGTAATAGTGAGCTAACGGACCTAGACCTGAGTGAGAATCAACTGACGGCAATTGATCTTAAGGAATGTCCTAAGATTGCCTACCTCAGTCTAAACCACAATGCATTCCCAGAGATGAACCTCGATGGTTTGGATAACCTCAAAAACATCAATCTAAGAAAGAACAAGCTTACGAACTTCTCCATAAAGGATTGTCCTGAGCTCAACACGGTCGTCCTTAGTGACAACCTGCTTACATCTATAGATCTAACTGGTGGTAAGGGTAGTCTGAGAACTGTTTATGTGGATGGTAACCAACTGACAACGCTAGATCTAACTGGGTTTGCTAATCTTGCTACACTCAGTGCTAATAAGAATCAGATTACTGGGGTTAAGCTAGATGGTTGTAAGGAGCTCTCTTATGTGGATCTCTCAGAAAACAAGCTTACCGCACTCACATTCCCTGGGCTACCCAACCTTTCTGAGATTTATATCCAGAGCAACAGCATCCAGGGTGATGCTATGATGAATCTCATCAAGTCTCTTCCCAAGAAGACCGCTGGTAGTCTAGGTACTTTTGCTGGTAGTCTTTATGCTCTTCGGACTCGTAGTGGCAATGAGCAAAATCGTTGTCTCAAGGCAGATGTCAAAGCTGCTCATGACTTGGGCTGGGGCATATATGACAAGCGTCCTACCAAGGACGAGAAGACTGGTAAGATTGAGGAGCGCTGGGTAGCCTATGATGGAGCCGCATTCTGCAAGATTACGGCCAAGACTATCGGCGAGGGTGGCTCTATCAAGATCAATGGTCAGACAAGCCTAGACAATGTCTACACAGATACTAAGGTTACGATTACTTCTGATCATAAGGATGGCTATGCTCTTAAGTCTCTTGTTCTAGTCTTTAAGGGTGACTCTGTCAACATTTTTAACGAGCGCTACTTCTACGCTCCCGATGTTGATGCTGAGGTGGTAGCTACCTTTACCAACGATATCTGCAAGGTAGTCCTGAAGAAGCTCGGTAAGGGTGTCCTCAAACTCAATGGTGACGGTCTTGATACGAGAGGTTTACCTCGTGGTATGAAGATTGAGGTTGTTGCAGGTGCTGAAGATGAGTTTGCCGACTGGCAGCTTGGTGCTCTTACGATGAGAAAGCTTAAGACTGGAGGTAAGCCTATCAACATTATGGGCGATAAGAGCTTTATCCTAGAAGAGGATACAGAGGTCTTTGCTGAGTATCAGAAAACAGGCGAGAACCCAGTTGATACAGCCGTATGGGATGGCGAGAAGTGGCTCGGTGTCATCATGCCTACCGTACCAAGCTCTGAGGAGGCTCAGCTCTATCCTAACCCCGCTACAGACTTTGTCACCATCGCTGGTGCACAGCCTGCTACGACGGTCAATATCTACACGCTCTCAGGTTCACTCGTAGCTAGCTACGCTACCAACCGTGAGGGCTATGCAGAGCTCACCGTCGCTGACCTACCCGAGGGTACATACGTTGTCCTGATCGGCAATGATCCTCGCAAGCTGATCATACGTCGTTGATGACAAGGACGACTCTATAATATAAGATACAGTGTGGATGCACAGTATGTTGCTCCACACTGTATCTTGTGTTTGGGTCGTAACTAGACTCTATACTTAATCTAATCAAACAAAGCACAGTTTACACCGCTTTATGAATCATTCGTTTATATCCAAACTACTAGCTGTGGGTGTCGTAGCCCTCTCTTGGGTTGGAGGGCTTGTGGCACAGCAGTCCTTTGGAGGCGTGCCAGCTGGCTTCACAGCCTCTACGACAGAGCTACGCTCAGCGGGGAGCACGCCAGTGGTTCGTGTCCTCCCAGAGTTCAACGTCCAGGACTTCCGTACGGCACGGGCGTGGAACAAGGGGCAGGTACAGTTCAAGCCTCTCACGATCGGTCGTGTCGTAAAGACCTCTATTGACTTCGCACGTCAGGCTCAGGCTATCGAGTTGGAGTATGGCAAGGAGATCTATCGTCTACGTGTCTCCTCTCCAGGAGCCAAGGCCATGACGCTCCTCTATGATGACTTCTTCATCCCCAACGATGGAGGTCGTCTCTATATCTACACTCCTGATCGCTCCACTCTCTTAGGTGCATATACCCATGAGACTCATCCCAAGCATGGAGGCTTTGCCAATGAGCCTCTGAATGGTGATGAGGTCATTATGGAGTATGAGCCAGGACGCACAGGAGCCATGCCTACGCTACTCGTCTCTGGCATCGGCTATATCTACAACGCCAAGGTGGACAATAACACCAACAAGCTCCGCATCTTCTTCCCTGGTGAGGATGAGAGTGGAGATCCTATTCCTCAGATCGGTATCAACTGTCCTGAGGGTGCTGAGTGGCAAGCTGAGAAGACGGGTGTCTGCCAGCTCATTATGTATGATGAAGAGGGCATTGGGCTCTGTTCAGGCAACTTGATGAACAATACCAACCAGGACTTCCGTCCCCTTATCCTATCCGCTGCACACTGTATCTCTCTGACCACACGACAGGAGGTAGCGCAGAAGTATCTAGACAAGTGGACCTTTGTCTTCCACTATGAAAAACCTACTTGTAGTAACGGCTCTCTAGCACTCAATCGTGGTAAGTCTATCGTCGGTTGTGATGTCCGCACGTTCCTTCCCTTCTTGGGTATGAGTGATGGTCTGCTCCTTGAGGCACACACACAGGTACCTGAGAACTATCGTGTCTACTACAATGGTTGGGATCGTTGGTCTATGGTACCCAAGACTCCAGTCGTAGGTATACACCACCCGATGGGAGATGCTAAGAAGATCTCTATCGCAGCTGGTCCTGTCAGAATAGGTCAGTGGGACACTGGTGATGGCGAGGCTGGAGCGAAAAATGCTCACTTCGTCTTCCACTATACGCAGGGAGCTACCGAGGGTGGTTCTTCTGGCTCATCACTCTTTAGCGCTGACCACCTAGTCGTCGGTACGCTCACGGGTGGTCGTACAGAGGGCGAGGACTTCTATGGACGTCTTAAGTTCCACTGGGATCACTTTCAGAAGGGTGACTCAATCGACCGTATGGACATCTACCTAGATCCTAAGGATGGTGGTCAGGCTAAGCAGCTAGAGGGTACGTGGCGTAATGGTCTCAAGCCCCTACAGTCTGTGTCTAACCTCAAGGTAGAGGTGACCAATACGGAGGCTCAGCTATCCTGGGCTGCTATTGACAAGAACACGATCCCCGCTAAGTGGAAGGTCTCTTATCGCATCTATCGCAACGGAACCTTTGTCAAGGAGGTTACCGACAATAAGTTTACAGAGTCTCGTGAGGTCGCTCTCGGAGACAAGTCTCGTGAGGGCTCAGTCGTCTACGGTGTACAGGTCCGCTATGACTATGGTGGTGAGACCCTACCAGATGATGGACGTAATGAGGGCAAGGCCTACACCTATGGTGAGTCCGATCTCCTCGAGCAGGGCGCTTACTGGGGTAATGCTGTACACACTATGACTGCTACTCCTAAGGCTAGTAGCAATGGCGTCTTGGTCGCTTGGAGTGAGCCTGCTAACCTTCAGGAGGTCTCTCTCTTTGGTTATCCCGATCCTGACAAGATGGAGTTCATCCCCTACAAGCATCCTAAGGCTGAGCTGAGGGGACGCTACTCTACGCCGAACCGCTACAATCTGACGGTACGTATCGCTAGTGATCGCTTCGTCGGAGAGGCTAGCCCAACACTCTATGCCGTGCGTCTCATACCCGATACGCTCATCAACCTCCCCGAGCCTGAGAAAGCTCAGCGCTACACGATCATCTTGCGCAATGGTATTGCTCGCAATGATATGCTCGGTGGTATGGCTGGTGTCTCTTATGAGCAGTCATTCAACGTGCCAGAAGACTGGAAGCCCGGCGAGTGGGTTACGGTGCTTCTAGACAAGCCCTTCAAGATCGATCCTATGAGCGATCTCTTCATCGGCTATGGTATCCCCAACGAGGACAACGCTGCTGGTGTCGTCTGTGTCAAGAACACCAACGATGCTGTACGTCCTTACCTAGATGGCTTCTTGCTCTCTGGACAGATGATGGTCCCTGTACCTGAGACCAAGTTCAAGGGCTCTACACCTCCTGAGGAGTATCACGCTATGCGCTTCGTCTTCGCACCTTCTGATCGTGTTGAGAAGCTTGAGAAGTTCGACTGCTTTGCCAAGGGTAAGGTACCTGTACCATTCCCCAAGGTCAAGAGCTATAAGCTCCTCAAGAATGGTAAGGTCATCGCTGAGGGTCTCACGGGTAATGACTACCAAGATCCTAAGGGTAGTACGACCGACACCTACACGGTAGAAGTCGTCTATGAGAATGGTGGTGCTTACGCTCCTGTAGGTGTCAGCGAGGTAGAGCGTGCGCTCGAGCCTGTCGCTTATCCTACGCAGCTCGACGCTACGGCTCAGCTATATGTGGACAATAGTGCTGAGGTGCTGACGCTTCGCATCCTGACCGTAGACGGTACTAACGTGATGCAGATCGATCAGCCAGGACGCGTCGTAGATCTCTCTACGCTACCTGCTGGTCAGTATGTCGTCGTAATGCAGACGGCTACAGGTACATTCACACAGTACATCACCAAGTAAAGTCACTTCACGAGACCAGGGCCTCATAGCTCATACGGTCTCATCAGGGGGCTGCGTGACCAAACAAACTAAGGCGCGCACCCTATAATCTACAGCTAGGAGCGTGGTAAGGAGATAGATCCTTATCACGCTCCTGTTTGTTTTGAGCAGGCATTATGGAGTAAACGACCGCTTGCGGTCGGGCTGGAGCAGTAAGCTTCACTTAGTCCGACCCACAAGGGGTCGATCTTCTACCACGTTCGCCTATCCATCGGTCGTTCGGGGCATAGCCCCGAACGACCGATGGATACGATGCGTCGGACCTCTGACGAGGTCCTTTTCCGCTGTGAAGCTGTTAGAGGAGTTAGAGGTTAGGGAGACGTCACCCTATAGGGGCGCAGTGGGAGGACGGGTGCCTCCGATCGGATACTGGCTCGTTATAATAATTTAGACCTGAATACATATCGATACGGCGCTATGTCGGGGAAAAGTGATTTCCACGTGGATATTTCGAAATATCCAGGTGGAGAATTTTTATTTTCCACGTGGGGAAGAAAAAATTCTTCGGAGGAATCAAATGAAACTTCGGAGGAAATGAATGACGCCCACGTGGAAAATAAAAAATATCCACGTGGAGATTTGAGATTTCCCACGTGGATATTCGAGAAAGGAGGGTACCGGACGAACTTCCCTGTAAAGATATGTAAGTAGAGATTAGAGGTTAGAGGTTAGAGGTTAGGGGGGGATACATTATATATAATGAGCTCATCAACCTCCCTATGGAGGAAATCGTAAATCCCTCGGTAGAGATTTCTGATTATCCAGTGAGGCGTAGGAAAATTCTTCGGACTTATGATTTCATTCTTCCGAAGTTTCATTTCATTCCTCCGAAGTTTTATTTCGCCCCTCCGTGGAGAATTTTCGTTTGCTCCTTGGATATTCCCGATTTCCTCGGGAGACGTGTAACGGCTGCTTTCTAAGTTCATATGCAAGTAAAAAGCGAAGTTTTTTCTCGTTTCGGAAGCTCGGTCGACTTCTCTTCGGGAACCCGCTCGGCGGGGTGGGGGCTCTCTCTTCGACTCGTGCTCTAGCTCGAAGTCGCAGTCGTGCGCAACCAGCGAGAAGAGGATGTGTAGGAGCTTATTGTTGACATTGTTCAGGATGACCCCGTGGGGCTTACCTTGGGCTTTCATGCGTTGGTAGTACTGTTTAAATGTTGGGTTATGAGTTATGGCACTTCGGGCTGCTTGGGTCAAGATACCTTTTAGCCGTCGGTTACTGTAGCCTCCTGTGTTGGATTTGTGAAAGACTGAGCTCCCAGAGCTCTCGTAGAAAGGTGCTATACCGCAGTAGCTAGCCATCTTCTTGGCACTCCAGCCCTTGAAGTTGTCGGAATAAACGATCAGCATGACGGAGGTGACGAGACCCACGCCTTTGCAGGAAATGAGGTGCAGGTAGTGGCGGTACATCTCCTCGTCTTCCTTGATGATCTCAAGCATTCGGCGCTCGCATTCTTTGATGCTTTTGGTCAAGAGGTCGATGGCTTTCTGGGCATCTCGGTAGATGAAGTTGTCGACTTTAGACTTGCTAGAGATGTGTCGTTTTTCCTTGGCACTAACCGTCTTAGCGCGTCTCTCGGCAACTAGTGATTGCCTATAGAGAAAGAGGTCGCGTAGGCTGCGCATGTTCCCGTCCATAGGCTTATAGATAGCAGCTTTGGAGCGGAAGCGCAGGGCATAGTGAGCGATCATCTCCGAGTCGGCCTTGTCGTCCTTACCTTTGCGCAAACCCATGCTGCGCTTGATCTGCAGGGCGCTCTCGCGCCAGATGTTTAGGCCGTTGCCGTAGAGCCAGTCGCAGAGTGCGCGATCGTATCCTCCTGTAGTCTCACAGCAGAAGAGCATGGTGTCGGTCTTGACTCCTCGACCAGCGTTCTTCTTGCTCCAAGAGACGAGCCTCCGGAACCCCTTAGGGTTGTTTTCTACAATGGTGTAGGCGAGCTGTTGCTCGCTGTCTGATTCTGATTCGTAGCAAATCAGGGTGGCATCCAGTTTTTCTTTGGAAACGTCGATGCCGATAAAGTGATATTTCATAACTTTGTACTTGAATGTTTGATAAGGCAGCTAGGCTACATTAGGCTATTACTTTAATTAGGCTCTAGGCCTCACTTTCTAATGAGTCTCAAGTAGCTGAACTCCAGAGGGTCTATAACAGACCTTAGGTTCGAAGCCTCGTAGGGACGATAGATTACCCTCTGGTTGCTGTCCTTACCTCAC
>QWCH01001169.1_pt1 | contig 42402 bp, 36 predicted proteins | sample 1972671 | NCBI WGS metagenome assembly QWCH01 (sample SAMN09866713, study PRJNA288562) | Human gut metagenome isolate term3_stool, whole genome shotgun sequencing... | isolation source: gut | host: Homo sapiens | place: USA: California
AATGATACTTCTAAGGTTGAAGCCGGCTCATCCTGAACAGAGGCGGAGGTGAGATTCCTATGTTGCTAATCCAAGGCACTTGTCAATGTCAAAAAACTTTAATTTTATATTGTGAGGTAAAACCTATGAATACAAAAGAAAAGAAGAAATGTAAACCTAAAGAGCAAATATCAAAAGAAGATTATTCTAAAAAAATTACTTACACTCAAAGTGATAAAGAGTCCCTCGACTTACTAGATATTGTAGAACTTTATTTATGTAGAGCTTGTATAAGACTATAAGCTGGGGTGCTGACTTAAAAACTTGGGTGCGGTAAAATATAAGTGGTAGAAGAACTCCTTAATGACTATTTGCCCAAATACAAATTAAGGAGGTTTTGTGATGGAAAAATTTGCTTGTATGTATCTTCGTTTATCGAGAGAGGATGGAGATAGCACAGAAAGTAATTCTATTTCAAATCAAAGACAGATTATCAAATCATATGCAAGGGACAATGATTTTAAAGTTGTTGCTGAATATGTAGACGATGGTTTTTCAGGATCTAATTTTGACAGACCAAAATTTAAGAAGATGATTCAAGATCTTGAAGAGAAGAAGTTCAAAACAATTATTGTGAAGGACTTATCCCGTTTTGGGAGAGATTATATCGAATCAGGTAAATACCTGCAAAAGATATTCCCAGAAAAAGGTATAAGATTTATATCCGTAAACGATAACTATGACAGTGAAAATGCAGATGTAAGCGATACACACTTAATTCTTCCGATAAGAAACTTTATTAATGATTCTTATTGTAGGGATATTTCTATGAAGGTTAAATCTTCAAAAGAAATTAAAAGAAAGAATGGTGAATTTATTGGTGCATTTGCTCCTTTTGGTTATAAGAAGGACAGCAAAAACAAACATAAGTTAGTCGTTGATACAGAAGTTTCACACATAATTGAAAGAATCTTCAATATGAAGATAGATGGTTATTCGTCTAAGGCTATTGCAGATTTTTTAAATAGCATAGGTTGTGTAACACCATCTAAGCATAAAGAAAATTCTGGCGATAATCATACCACTGGTTTTATTGTTAAAGACTCTAAATGGGACGCAAAAATGGTCAATAGGATTATTATAAACAAGGTCTATATAGGAGTGCTTGAACAAGGGAAAACTAGAAAACTAAATTACAAGTCTAAGAGAGAAGTGGAAGTAAATGAAGAAGATTGGATTGTAATAAACGACTCTCATAAGCCTATTATATCAAAAAGCATTTATGCTTTGGCTAATAAGATGATGCTTCGAGATGTAAAACAATCAGCAGATATACCACATATTTTATCAGGAATGCTTTATTGCAAAGATTGTGGATCTTCAATGGTTAGAAGAAAGGTTAAGTCCAAGAATGGATATAATATTTTTTATATTTGTTCTCACTATAATAACAAGGGAGATTGCACAAGACATAGCATAAAAGAAGATTATCTACTTGATATGACTCTTTTTGCACTTAAAGATTATTTAAAAAAATACAATGAATTACTAAGTCAAGTTAATAAGTTAGATGTATCAAAAGTTACATTTAATATTGACTTTGAAAGCTTAAACTCAGAAAAGAGAAAGTATGAAAGACTTAGACAATCTTTATATATGGACTTAGAAGATGAACTTATAACTTCTGAAGAGTTTGAAAGGTTCAGAAAAAATTATCTTATTAAAATCAGGGAAATAGAGAAACAAATTGCTACAAAGAAAAATATACTTGCCAACTTGCAAGAAAAGATGAAAAACAAGGACAGTTTGGTTTCCGAAATTGTTCCCACTGATTTAAGCAGTCTAAATAGACTAACAATTGTATCATTTATAGATAGAATTGAAATCGGAGAAAATAATGAGATTAATTATGTCTTTAATAATTTGGAAACAGTTAACTTACTGAAGACCCTTATAAAAGAAGAAAGTGAAAGTAAGTCCGAAGTAAAGAAGAATTTGATTTCAATAAATAAGGTATTTGGAAATACTCTTGAAAATAAGACTCCAATGCAATTAGCTGGAGGTGTTTTATAATGGCAAGAACTTCCAAAAGATATATTGAAAAGAAAAGCGAAAAGACAGAAAGAAAAGTCTTTAAGGCCGGAATTTATACAAGACTATCTAACGAAAGAACAGAAGAGTGGAGAGAAAAATCATACTCAATAGAAACTCAAATCCTATCTTGTAAAGAATATGCATTAAAAGAAAATATAGATGTTTTAGAAGTTTACACTGACTATGAATATAGTGGGACAAACTTTGAAAGACCATCATTTCAGAATATGATGCAAGATATTAGGGATAGAAGAATCAATTGTATTATTATCAGAGATTTATCAAGACTTGGAAGAGAATATCTCGAAATGGGAAGATTGATTGATAAAGTTTTTCCATTTTTAGGTGTTAGATTTATTTCAGTTAATGATAAATTAGACACAGTCAAAGAAATAGATTCAAAGAAATCTTTTGAGGTTACTCTTAAAAATATTATCAACGATATGTATGCTAAGGATATTTCAGTTAAGATAAAGACCTCAAAACACAATAGGGCAAGAAACGGATACTTTATTGGATCTGTTCCACCTTATGGGTACAAGATTAAAAAATCTAAAGAAGGTCAAAAACTTGTAATTGATGAAAATGTTAGATTTATAGTTGAAGAGATGTTTGATTTAACTCTTCAAGGCAAAAGCCAATATGAAGTAGCAAAGCATTTTAATGAAAAAGGCTATGCTCCTGGAATGATTTACTATAAAACTGGGAGAGTTTACAGAGAAAATGATGATCCTGAATGGAATAAAGGGACAATTTCTAAAATGCTTACAAACCCAGCTTATACGGGGACTTTAGTACAAGGAGTTAAGCAACAAAATCTAGCAAAAGGCATTAAGCAACATTTTGTAGACGAAAGTCAGTATATAATTTGTGAGAATGCACATGAAGCAATCATTTCTAAGGAAGTTCACGAAAGAATATTACGAGAAAGACAAGAAAGAAAGAAAAATCATGTTTTCAGTTCGCCAATGCACAATTTTGAAAATAGGGACTATGAGAACAGATTTAAAGGTCTTATAATCAATAATAATACTGGCAAAGAACTTAATAGAAGAACTCGTATCTATGGTAAAAATAAAGATAGACTTTACTATTCATTTCAGAATGAGAGATTTAGTGGAAGTATAAAACCCGAAAAATCAGTATTCATTATGGAAAGAGATTTAGATCAGGCTATTAGTGATAAGATTTCTGAGTTTATCATGAAGACAACTAGCAAGACAAAATTTGTTAATCGAATTAAAACTAGATTTAATAAAGCAATAGATACTTTTAAGAAAGACATTGAAAATCTTAAAAGAAAAAATCTAAATGAAGAAAATATCATTCAAAAATCCTATGAAGAATATAGTCTAGGCAAGATTGATAGGGACGAGTATCTATTAAAAAGAGAGATTGCTCAAAGTCATATGTCTACATTTGATAACGAGATTTCAGCAATTGAAGTTAATATATCAAAACTTAAAAAAGAAAGATTAAAATCAACAAAATGGATAAATGATTTATATGTTTCAAAGAATTTGGAAAAGCTACCTGGCGATTTAATCCATAGCTTAATTGAAAAAATAATAGTTTATGATAAACACGAATTTGAAATAGTCTTTAAATTCAATATAGATAATTTGGTAGGAGGAACAGACGATGAATAAGATTGCTCTTTATATTAGATTATCCGTTGAAGATATGATAAAGACTGATGAGAGTGAAAGTATCATAAATCAAAGAGCATATCTAAATGATTATCTCGACAAGAATGAAGAATTTAAAAACTTCACAAGAGAAGAATATGTCGATGATGGATATTCTGGAACAAATGAAAATAGACCAGCCTTTCAAAGAATGCTCGAAGATGTAAAGAAAAATAATATCCAGACGATAATTGTAAAAGACTTGTCAAGATTTATGAGAGATTATATAACACTAGGAGATTATCTTGAAAATATATTTCCATTCCTAGGAGTAAGATTTATCGCCATAAATGATGGCTATGATAGTGACAAAGAAAAAGGAAATGGAACAGATTTAGATATTCAATTCAAGGGACTATTATATGATTTCTACACAAAAGATATTTCTGAAAAGGTAAAGTCATCTATGACTACACTTAAAAAACAAGGAAAGTTTTTAGCTTGGAGTCCACCATTGGGATATATGAAAGATCCTAACGACAGACACAAAATCATAGTTGATGAAGAAACAGCTTGGATAGTAAAGAAGATTTTCAAACTTGCACTTGATGGTATATCTTCAAGAAATATAGCTAAGATATTAAATGAAGAAAAGATTCCGACACCATCAAAAAGAAAGAGCGAATTAACAAATCTTGATTTTGAGTATTCAATAATTAGAACTGCGAAAAAACCTAGACCAACCTGGACTAATGGCAATGTAATAGATGTATTAGCAAATGAAAATTATACTGGAACATACACTTTTAATATGCAAGATAAGTCAGTATTAAATCCGTCTTCTTTTAAATTCAAACCAAAAGAGGAATGGGGAAGAGTTGAGAATAACCATGAAGCTATTATATCTAAAGAAGACTTTGAAAAAGTTCAAAAGATTAAAGAGAAGAATCTGTTTATGAAAGGTAAAAATACCGATTATGAATGGAGAAAGAAATCTCCACTACAAGGTTTTGCAAAATGCCCAACTTGTAATCACATTCTAGGGTGCGTTCAATCAAAACACAAAAGACCTGACGGAAGTCTTAGAGTACACACATATTTTACTTGTAGGATATGTAAGTGTAATAATGTAAAACATAAGAACTCAAGAGCAGGAAGCCTTGAAGAGCAAGTATTTGAAGCAATAAAAGAAAAATATGGTTTAGAAGATCCAAACAAAGATGAAAAAATAAAAGTTAAACCTATGGAAAAATCTATCGAAGATCTTGAAGCTAAGAAAATGCAAAATTTTGAGAAGTATAAATTAGGCAAGATGAATAGACAAAAATTCATCGACTCTAAAAATTTGATAGATGAAGAAATACAAGCAATAAAAGAAAAAATACAAAAAGCAAAAGAAGAAAAAGAAGTAATAGACAACACTAAACTTACCAGAGAATTGATGGAGAAATATATAGATTCAGTATTCTGTGAAGGAAACGAAGTGTTGAACATAATATGGAAGTAGCAAAGGGAGTGAGCAATCACTCTCTTTTAAATAAGATAAAGAAAGCAAATAATGCGTTAGACAAATTTCTACAAAAATGAAAAATAGTTGACTTTTCTAAAAATATAGTCTATAATATAGACAAATATCGACGGAGGTGTGTGATTGGAAAAGTTAAAAGAAACTATAGCTAACGTGATTGCGGAGGCATTAGAACAAGATTTTTTAGATTGTAAATACAAATTAAACCTAGATTCTCATAATTGCTTAGGAAGTATGAAGTCAGATGTTATCAATACAAAGCTAAAGGAAGTATTAACTTCTGATAATTATATTGTTCATAAATTTAAAAGATATGCTTGGGAAGGAAGATTTATTTTAGATTTAGATACTAAATCTTTAATAAGCATTACAAGCATTTCAAATTTAAATAGAATACCAATAGAGAAAAATCGTAAAGTTCCACATTATATGCAGACAATCTTAAATTGTTTAAATAATGAAATTGAAGCCAATAAACAAATGTCTTTTGAATTAGGTAAAACTTTTGATAATGATGTTTATGAGAAAGATTTTAAAAATATATTTTATGGTATTAATATAGATTTTGAAGAGTATACCTATTATGTAGTAGCGTATGATTATAAATTTAATAAAGTAAGCGAAATGAATTGGTATTTATTAGGAAACCAATTTAACATAGCGGAGAAAGAATCAATAATGAGCTTGATAAGCCCTGATTTCTTAGATTTAACAAGTTCAGAAAATGAATCTGATGATAAATTAATAAATAAAGAAGATAATAAACCTAATAAAGGTATAAGACTAGGATTAAAAGAGAAAAATCTAAAAAAACATGGTTAAGAGGAGTGTAGAATATGAGTTCCAAATTTAATGGAGATAGATTGAAAACGGCTAGAACTTTCAGAGGGATGACTCTAGCTGAATTAGGAGATTCCTTAGATTTGAGTAAACAAACACTTTCGTTGTACGAAAATAATAAGGGAAATCCGGACTTTTCAACAATTATTAAATTATCAAGAACTTTACATTTTCCTATTAATTATTTTTTTCAAGATGACAGTATCAATATTAAGTCTGGTTCTACTTATTTTAGATCTTTAAGCACGACTAGTAAAAAAAGTAGATCTGCAGAAATTACTAAAGTAGAATTTATTGGTGCATTATATGAAGCTCTATATAAGTATATTGATTTTCCACTTTTAAATTTACCTAAAATAGATATTGATAATAAAAATTTATCTGATGAAGATATTGAAAATATTGCTTTGACTATTAGAGAATGGTGGTCATTAGGTAATGGACCTATAAATGATTTACAATATATCTTAGAAGAAAATGGATTAATTGTAACAGGAGTTAGCTTATCTGATAGAAAAATTGATGCGTACAGTCAAATTATAGATATAAATGGTAATGAAACTTATATAATTGTTTTATCTATTGGGAAAAAAGGAAAAGCAAGAATAAACTTTGATTTGGCTCACGAACTAGGACATATTTTGCTCCATCCTTGGACTGAAGACATTGAAACTTTATCTAATGATGAATTTAAAGAGAGAGAAAGGCAAGCAAATAAATTTGCAAGCTCGTTTCTTTTGCCAAAAGAAACGTATTTAAATGATTGTGAAAGATATCCAACTGAGTTGGAATATTATATAAGAATGAAAAAAAAGTGGGGAGTTTCAATACAAGCAATGCTTTATCGAGCTTGTGATTTAGGAATCATAACTAATAATCAATTTCAATATCTAATGCGACAAATAAATAGTAAAGGTTGGAGACAGAATGAACCAGGGGATTTCCCACATGTATTAAATGAAAATATATTTAAAATGGGAATAAAATTATTGTTAGAAAATGATTACTCTAAACAAGATATTATTCATATTTTTGAGGAATCATCAGTAAATCTATTTAGTGATGAAATAGAAGAATTATTAAATTTACCGAAGGGGTATTTAAGTGTTGATGATAATGTTAAGAATAATATTTTAGAGTTGAAACTTAATAAAAATAATTAATAGATTGATATATTAATTATATTTTTAACGGAGCTAGTGAAGGCTCCGTTTTTATAATTTGTAATAAAGCAAATTTATCATAAGCTTGACATGAGAGGGGAGCGGGTCTCTGCTTTTACAGATGAAGAAACAATTCGAAGAGCATATCATAGACGAAGGATTTTTCGGTCAAGAAATAAATATGACCAATTTCAACCTAGCTCGTATGAATATGTTTCTTCACAATGTAAACTACAACAACTTCTCCATAAAGAGAGGGGACACATTACTACAACCGCAACATAAGGATGAAAAACCATTCGATGCCATAGTTTCAAACCCACCATATTCAATAAAATGGATAGGGGATGCAGATCCAACTTTAATAAACGATGAAAGATTTGCACCTGCAGGTAAATTGGCACCAAAATCATACGCGGACTACGCATTTATACTACACTCACTGTCATACCTATCTAGTAAGGGAAGAGCAGCAATCGTATGTTTTCCGGGAATATTTTATAGAAAAGGCGCAGAAAAAACTATTAGACAGTACCTCGTAGACAACAACTTCATCGACTGTGTAATACAATTACCAGAAAATTTATTCTTTGGAACATCTATAGCCACATGCATACTCGTAATGGCTAAGAATAAAACAGAAAATAAAATACTATTTATAGATGCAAGCAAGGAATTTAAAAAAGAAACCAACAACAATATTTTGGAACAGAAAAATATCGATACAATAGTAGAAGAATTTAGAAATAGAGAAGAGAAAGAATATTTTTCAAGATATGTGCCGGTGGAAGAAATAGTAGAAAATGATTACAACCTATCAGTGTCCACCTATGTAGAAAAAGAGGACACCAGAGAAAAGATAGACATAGTAGTCTTAAATAGAGAAATCGAAGAGACGGTAAAGAAGATAGACGAACTAAGAGCTTCTATAAATGAAATAGTAAAGGAGCTTGAAGATGAGTAAGATAGATGAACTATTAAAAGGTGAAAAGGTCGAGTGGAAGAAAATTGGTGATATAAAAGAAATTAAAGTTATTTCACCAATTAAAAAAATTAAGAAAAAGGAATATTTAGACGAAGGATTATATCCCATTATAGACCAAGGTCAAAAATTTATTGTGGGGTACACTAATGATGAAAATGCAACATTTGAAAAAAGTAAATATGTAATATTTGGAGATCATACTGAAATTGTAAAGTATATAGACTTTCAATTTGTTCAGGGAGCAGATGGAATCAAGGTATTAAAAACAAATGAAGAGTATTTAAATTCAAGATATCTTTATCATGCTATTTTAAATTTCTATGAAATGAAAGGAAACTATATGAGACATTTTTCATTGCTGAAAAAAACAGAAATACCAATTCCATCATTAGAAACACAAGAAAAAATTGTAAAAATACTTGATAAATATACAAGCAAAGTTATAGATTTGCAGACAGAATTACAAAAAGAATTAGAATCTCGGGTTAAACAGTATGAGTATTATAGAGACGAACTTTTAAGCGAAGATTATCTTACTAGATATACAAAGGATTTTTATAAAACTGATATCTTAAGAAAATTAAATTATTTTAAACTGCAAGATTTAGTAAATATAATAGTTGGATCTGATGTACCGAAAAATAACTATTCAAAAATTAAAAATGAAAAATATAAAATTCCAATATATAGCAATGGCACTGAGGAGAATTCATTATATGGATATACAGATACAGCAAAAGTTTTTGAAGATAGTGTTACAATATCTGCAAGAGGAACGATTGGTTATGTGAGTTTAAGAAATGAACCTTATTATCCAATAGTTAGATTGCTTTGCTTAATTCCTAAAAATGAGGAATTGAATGTTAAGTTTTTATACTATTTTTTACAACAATACAATTTTAACTATGTTCATACTGGTATTCCATCACTAACTAGTGATATGGTTAAAAATATAAAATTTCCATTACCGAATATATTGATACAAAACATAATTGTAGAAATCCTAGATAAATTTCAATCTTTAATTTCTGAAACTAAAGGTTTGTTGCCACAAGAAATAGAACAGAGACAGAAACAATATGTATTTTATAGAGAAAAACTGTTGACTTTTAACGATAAAGTGGTAACACACACACACACACACAATTAATTTCTAGCAGCTATTTTGATATATTAAAAGAAGCTTCTAAATTAGTTGGTGTTAATTTAAATAAAAAATTAGAATATAAAAAGCTATCAGATTTTGCAAAGGTAACTAAGTTAGCTGGATATGAATTTACAAAATATGTTAAGTACAAAAATGAAGGGGAAATTATAGCTTTAAGGGGACTTAATGTAAAAAAAGGAAAAATAATTCTTGATAACGTTAAATATATAGATGGAAGTGATTTTTCTAAACTTGAAAGAAGCAAATTAGTTAAAGATGATATTTTATTTACCTATGTTGGCACCATAGGAGAAGTAGGATTAGTATGTGAAGAGGATAAATTTTATCTGGCTCCAAATGTAGCTATGATAAGAGTAGAGAAAGATACTATAATCCCTAAATTTTTATTGTATTTATTACAGAGCTCTACATTTAGACATAAAGAAATTAATAAATGGTTAGAATCATCTTCGATGAAGAACTTAACCATGGAAAATATAAGAAAATTCAACGTACTTGTGCCTAGCATAGCGGTTCAAAGCTATATAGTTAAAATACTAGACAAACTTGATACTTATGCAAATGATATTAACGAAGGATTACCTAAAGAGATTGAGTTAAGACAGAAACAATATGAGTACTACAGAGAGAAACTTTTAGATTTTCCTAGATAGAAAGGAGTTATTATGTCCGATATAATTGCAAATTATAATACGTCTACTATTGCAGAGATGCCTAACGGGATTATCCTTGCTAATTATAAAAAAGATTTGGATGTTAGGGATCCTGGATACCAGAGTGAAGCGGATCTCGAAAGGAAACTTATTGAAAATTTAGTTTCCCAAGGCTATGAGCATGTGAAGTTTAAATCCAAAGAGGAAATGTATAGAAATGTAAAGGTTCAGATTGAAAGGTTAAATGGTGTTACTTTTTCTGATTCTGAATGGAATAGATTTCTAGTTGAATACTTGGACGCTCCTAACGATGGGATGATTGATAAGACGAGAAAGATTCAGGATAACTATATCTACGATTTCACTTTTGACGATGGAACTCTTAAAAATATAAAGATCATTGATAAGAAAAACATATTTAACAATTATCTTCAAGTTCTAAACCAATTTGCACAAAAGGGAACTCACAGCAATCGCTATGATGTGACTATTCTTGTAAATGGTCTTCCTCTTGTGCATATTGAACTTAAGAAAAGAAGTGGAAGTCTACATGAAGCTTATGATCAAATCCATAGATATGTAAAGGAAAGCTTTAATAGTGATGGTTCTTTATACAAGTTTGTACAGATTTTTGTAATTTCAAATGGAACTTATACAAAATACTTTGCAAACACTACTGCAAAGAATAAAGATAATTATGAATTTACTTGTGATTGGGCGGATGCAAAGAACAAAGTCATCTGTGATTTAGAAGATTTCACGAAAACTTTTTTTGAAAAGCGTGTTCTTTTAGAAGTGCTTACTAAGTACTGTGTTTTTGATGTTAGCGATACTCTTCTCATCATGAGACCTTATCAAATCGCTGCTACGGAAAGAATCCTCTGGAAGATAAAATCTAGTTATGAAGCAAAGAAGTTCGGCAGAGCGGAGGCTGGTGGATTTATCTGGCACACCACTGGTTCTGGTAAGACTCTTACTTCTTTTAAGGCTGCTAGGCTTGCTACTGATTTAGATTTTATAGACAAGGTATTCTTTGTAGTTGATAGAAAAGATTTGGACTACCAAACTATGAAAGAATATCAGAGATTTCAACCGGACAGTGTAAATGGAAGCAAGGATACGAAGGAGCTTAAACGCTCAATTGAAAAATCGGACAATAGAATAGTTGTAACGACTATTCAAAAGCTAAATGAATTTGTAAAGAAGTATCCGAGTCATGAAATCTATAACAAGCAATGTGTGCTTATTTATGATGAGTGTCACCGTTCACAATTTGGCGATGCTCAGAAAAATATTAGAAAATCTTTTAAAAAATACTACCAATTTGGTTTTACTGGCACTCCTATATTTGCGGAAAATTCTCTAAATGGAGAGACTACTGCTGGTATATTTGGAGCTCAACTCCATTCTTATGTAATCACAGATGCGATTAGAGATGGCAAGGTTTTGAAATTCAAGGTTGATTACAACAATATCACTCCGAAATTCAAATCTGCTGAGATGGAAGAGGATGAGCGCGAGCTAAAGAAGATTGAAAATAAAATGCTCCTACATCCAGAGAGAATCGCAGAGATTACCAAGTATATTTTAAGAGTATTTGACACGAAGACTCACAGAAATGAATATTACGATTTAAAACATAGAAGAATAAATGGTTTTAATGCCATGTTTGCTGTACAGAGTATAGATGCTGCGAAACTATACTACGAAGAGTTTGCAAGACAACAAGCATCTCTTCCAGAAGAGAAGAGATTAAAGGTTGGGACGATTTTTAGTTTTGCTCCTAATGAAGAACAATCTGCTATCGGAGAAATAACAGAGGAAAATTTCGATCCTTCTGCAATGGAACTTACTGGCAAAGAATTTTTGGACAAGGTTATAGAAGACTACAACGGATATTTTAAAACCAATTTTTCTACAGAAGGAAGTGACTTCCAAAACTATTACAAGGATCTTTCTTTAAAAGTTAAGAACAAGGAAATAGATTTAGTAATCGTAGTGGGGATGTTTTTAACCGGATTTGATGCGCCAACTTTAAATACTTTGTTTGTAGATAAAAATCTTAGATATCATGGTCTTATCCAAGCTTTTTCGAGAACAAATAGAATTTTAAACAAGGTTAAGTCCTTTGGAAATATAGTTTGTTTTAGAGATTTGGAAAAGGCTACACAGGACGCTATTAAAACTTTTGGCGATGAAAATAGTGTGAATATCATCTTGGAAAAGAGCTATGATGATTATATGCATGGATTCACCGATGAAGAAACCGGCAAAATCATCAAAGGTTATTTAGATATTTGTGAAGAAATCGTAGCGAAATTCCCTGATCCTACAGAAATAGTCCTAGACGCGGACAAAAAAGAATTTGCACAGCTATTTGGAGAACTTTTAAAAACAGAAAATATTTTAAAGAACTTCGATGAATTCGAAAACTTTGACAATATAATTTCCGATAGACTTATGCAGGATATGAGAAGTGTCTATGTGGATATAAGAGAAAATTCTTTGAGGAAACCAAGTTCGACAGAAGGTGAAACTGGAATAGATTTCTCAGATGTGGAATTCCAAATTGATCTTCTAAAGACTGACGAAATAAATTTGGACTATATCTTAGCGCTAATTCTTGAAAAATCTAAAGAAAATAACGATATAGAAAGTCTAAAGGCAGAGGTAAGAAGAGTTATAAGATCAAGCCTTGGTACGAGAGCAAAAGAAGGTCTGGTTATGGATTTCATAAATCATACGAGACTATCTGAACTTAAAAATACAGATGATATTTTGGAATCTTTCTACGCATTTGCAAGGAAAGAAAAAGAAAAAAACATCGAAAGAATTGTAGAAGAAGAAAAGTTGAAGGATGGATCTAACCGCTTCATTGAAAAAGCTATAAGCAGAGGTTACGTTGAGTCTGCAGGAGATGAACTCGACGGACTAATCCCACCGACTTCCCGTAGGCAAGGAGCTAGAGAAAAGAAGAAAGAATCTGTACTAGATAAAATCAGAAAAATAGTGGAAGTATTTGTAGGAATTTAAAAGATTTTTAATTACGAGAGTTAAAATGAGTTTTGAAATAAATATAAAAGGAATTTATGTAAAACTAAATATTCAAAACTATAAGCTTGGGAATCGCGATGATTTTAGTGATTGGTGCAGGTGTGATTTTTCTTTAACTTCTAGAGATTGGCTGAATTATTATGTTGAAGATGATGAACTTCTACTTTCTAGTGAGGTTGATGAGCTTGAAAAGAATCTAACTCTTCTTCTTGAAAATAAATTTTCAGATATTTTTGATATGCCTTGCATTGAGCCGGATTTCTGTTTTATTTTGCATCCTCAAAAAGATTTGCGCGAGGATCCAAATTATACCTATGTTGCTCCTGGATATGAAATAGAGGATATCTATCTAGAGTGGAGAATATACTTTTGGCATGACGGGCTTACGGATAATTTTATAAATTTGAGATTTAATAGAGACGAGATTATGAAGCTTAGAGATTATTTAAGTGATGTTAGAAATTCATCGTTTTTTTAAAAGATAATGTTAAATATAAATAATAACGGGAGTTAATATGAAAATTAATATCAGAGAGGCACTTCCTAGTGATGCAAGACAAATTTTGGAACATATAAAGATTTGTGGGTCTGAAACTGATAATCTAAGTTATGGAGAAGAAGGTCTACCGATAACAATTGAAGAAGAAAAGAGAATTTTACAAGAGCTTTTAAATTGTAATAATGAGATTATGCTTGTTGCTGAGGTAAATGGAATGATTGTTGGAACTGCAAACTATTCTACTTTAAATAACAGAAGAATGTCACATCATGGCAATATAGGTTTGTGCGTTCAAAGAAAATTTTGGAACCAAGGGATTGCAACAAATTTTATAGACACTTTGATTATATTCGCAAAAGACAAGGCAAAATCAAAGATTATATCTTTGGAAGTTAGAAGTGATAATAAAACTGCGATTCATTTATATAAAAAATTTGGATTTAAAAAAATAGGTACATTTGAAGGCTACTTTGAGATTGATGGTGATCTAATTGATTTTGACTATATGTATTTAAAAATTTAGATTAAGATGCGAAAGATTAATGATAAATCTTTGTTTTTATCAAATAGAAATAAATTAGTATTTTAATTATATTAGTATAGCGCTTACTTTGTGTAGGCGTTATTTTGTAGGATTTAATTTTAAGAGTGTAGTTGCCTTGTTTAGGTTAAATATAGGTTATACCCGTTCGACTACAGAGCCTTTCGGCTCTTTCGCTCAGGGTGACCGCAGTTGGGAGAGTTGGTGCTCGTGCATAGTTCCAAAGAAGTCGAATGATATGAAGGCTGATTTGCAGAACTCGACTGCCTCTCAGGGTGACTGCAGTTGGGAGAGAAATTTTTTGAAATAGATTGGTTAAATATATGTCAGATCCTTCGAAGCCCTAGCCGAAATCTTTGATTTCGTTGCAGGTCTTGTGCATAGTTCCAAAGAAGTCGAATAAAATGAAGGCTGATTTGCAGAACTCGACTGCCGACTCGGAAATAAATTTCCTCGCTCAGGATGACAAAGTGTAGGATTGTTTTACGGCTTCGCCTAAGGGGCAATAATTTAGTACCAGTGTGATGGAAGCAGATTGCTTCCGCTACAGTTGAAATTGAAAAAATTACTAAAATTAAAAAGAAATTTTTTAATTTTAATTCATTGCATAAAAAAAGCTGACTTTAAATGCCAGCTTTTGTTTTTCTTTATTTATTTATTTATTTTCTTCTTTGTCTATATCGTCTGTTGCTTCTAGTTCTAAATTTTTTTCTACTGTTTCTTTGTTCAAATCTTTTTCTTATTTTATTTCTTCTTGTTCTTCTATGTCAGAGTTTAGATATTCTCTTAGATTTACTGTGTCGTCTTTGTAGAGTTTTTCGATTGTCTTTTCGATGTCTTTTGCATTCTTTCTAATCAAATTGGTTCTTATTTGTTTTAGAAGATTTATTTTGTCTTCGTTGTAGTCGCTTACTAGGTCTTTTAAATCTTTGGAGAATTCTTCTTCGATTTCTGGTAGACTTGAGGTGCGGGAAACTGATAGAGATATGTCGCCTACATTGTAGAAGTCATCGATTATAAAGCTTGATTCTGATTTGATGTCGAGTCTTTGGTATGCTAGATTTGAGTTTAGCGCTCTATTTTCTAGTGCGTTGTTTAGATTTAAATTATATGTGCCTATGATTACCATATCGTAGCCAAAGAATCTGAAGTTTTCGTCTATGTCCATGACCTTTATCTTTATTCTTTCTGGATTTTCTTCTTCTAATTTGGTGATGTCTGGTAATATTTCTGACGCAATGATATAGATTGCATGAACTTCTGTAAGGAGTAGTTTCTTGATTGTTTCTAGCACCAAGACTCCTCCACCTAGCACTAGAACATTTTTATCTTTTGTATCTAATGAAACGGGTATGTATCTCATATAATCCCATCCTTTCTTTATCTACTCACATCTATTTTATACTTAACTAAGACATTTTGTAAACAATGAAATAAATTTGTAATAAATGTATATTAATAAACTGTGATATAATATACTCATTGGAGGTATAATATGAAAAAATCAAAACGTTTTTTAGCATTATCACTTGCTGTTGCAATGCTACCTACATATAGCTTTGCTAAACAGTTTTCGGATGTTGCTCCAACAGGGACATATAAATGGGCATACTCAGCTATAGATGAGTTAAGCAACAAAAATATTATTGCAGGGTTTAATGATGGAACTTACAAACCAGAAAATTTAGTAAGTCTTCCTCAAACTCTTAGCTTGCTTAAGGGTATTATGAACCCTACTAGCGAAGAGGTTACTAAGGCAACTAATACTTATGGAAAAGATTTAATAAATTTAGGACTTGACACTTGGGCTATTGATGCGGCTGCAATCTGTCTTCAAAACAATGTTATTACAATGGGACAGCTTCAAAGTGCAAAGAAATATGATCAAATAGGACCTGGTTCTAAGTCATATCCTGCAAGAGAAGATATTGCTGTGTTCTATGCAAAGGCTCTAGGTCTTGGAAAAAATTCTGATGTTTCTAACTTAAAGCACAAAGATATTTCTGATCTTGCAATTGAAAAGAAAGAATATCTATCATCTCTTGTTAAGGCTGGAATATTTGCAGCTACAGGATCAAATGGAAACTTCAATGGTAGAAATGCAATCCGTCGTGCAGAGATTGCTATCATCACTAAGGCAGCTTACGATTATAAATCTAAGGTTCAAGTTGCTACTGCTAAGGGTAATGTAATCCTAGCATCTTCAACTAACAATCTAAACAGATTTATTATAAAAGATGGCAATAGTACTATGGGATTTGAATACAATGGAAGTACTAAGTTCACTATCAATGGTACATCTGCTGATGCTACAAAACTTAAAGAAGGACAAGAAGTAGAAGTTAAATATCAAAAGGGTCTTGGAGAAGGCGTACATGGTATTGCTATCGAAGTAACTATTAAAGATGTAGTTACTCAATATGTAGGATATGTTTCAGGAGTTTACTCAAACCAAGTAAAGGTTAAGTACACAAATAACAACTCTTCAATTGATCTAAAGGCATCTGATAGTATTTCAACTTCAAAGGAATCTACACTTACTTTAACAACTAACCCAGATATAACTATCCTAGGAATCCCAAATCCACTTTCTAATGTAAAAGAAGGAGACATGGTTGAATTCAATCTAGACGCACAAGGATATTTAACTAAGATGGTAGTTACTCCTAAGAACGGACAAATTAGTGGAGTTCTTAAGGAAATAGGATCTGTTGATGCTTATAAATTACTAAAAGAAATAACAGTTACTCTTAAGGATGGCAAGGATTACAAATTCTATGTAAGACTTGATAACAATTTGAAAAACACAAAGCTTGACAGCTTAAAGGTTGGAAATACTATTAATGAATACACAAACTACAGATTTATTGGAAACAAATCTAACATAAACTTTGGAAATGTTGCATTTGGTACAATAAAAAATGTAAACTATGATACTAGAAGAAATCTAACAGGCATAACCATTGAAGAATATGCTACAGGAAATAGATATGATTATATTATAAACAACAACACAACAGTTAATGGATCATATAATTATAATGGAAGCTTTTATACTGGTAGCTATGTTCTTATTGAAAATAATGGTAACTATGCTTCAAGAATAACTTCTTACAATGGAAATTCTTACGAAGGTGTATATTATGTAGAAGCATATTATACAGATCAATTATCAAGTCAAAATGATATATCTAATTTCCGAATAGATTATTCTAGGAGACTTGATGGAAAAGACTTTGGATATAACGGTTTAAAAGATTCAAATTTCAAAGTTACAGGTATTAACTCACAATATTTCAGAAGTTATAATACAAAATATACATTTGTGGTTCTTGCTAATGGAAACTATATATCACCTATTATGCTTCTAAATGACAACAGAACTTATGATTATTTAAAAAAATAAAATTTTAAAAATTTAACCCCTTTCCAATTGAGGAAAGGGGATTTTTTTATCCTTTGTGTTATAATAATCATGGAGGTTTTTATGGAAAAATCAATGAAGAAACTTATGAAGAAATTTTTTATAATTGGACTTTCAGCTATAACCTTGGTGCAGGGGATAGATGCGAAGTCATTTTCAGATATGAAGAACAGTGGATACGGCTGGGCGAATGAATACGTGGAATATTTGACTGAAAAGAATCTTTTAGCTGGATATGATGATGGGACTTTTAAACCGCAAAGGGCAGTTTCGTTTTTGGAAACTTTAAAGATTATCGAGTCGCTTAAGATCGGAACTGTTAAAAATAATGAGACCTATGATCTAACTAAGTACAATATTCCTGCTTGGGCTATGGGTGCTGTAAGCTACAATCTTCAAATTGGAACTATTACTTTAAATACAATAGATGCAGCTGTAAAAAAAGGACTTATAAATGGTAAGAAGTATCCAACTAGAGGAACTATTGCCGCACTTTTCGGAAGAGCTTTTGAAAGCGACAAGACTGGAGATATTTCTCTTTTAAATTACAAAGATTTAAATAAAATAAATAAAGAGGCACTTAAATACTTGCCAGGACTTGTAAGTTTTGGAATTTTTGATAGGAATGGTTCAGATGGATACTTTAACGGCGAAAAACATATTCGTCGTGCTGAGATGGCTGTAATCATGAAGAAGGCTCTAAACTACAAGGAACAATATCGTCCTGTTAAACCAGAAGAAAACTTGGAAGTAGTGGGAAAGGTAAAGGGATACGATATTGAAGTTATAACCCTAGATGTTCTTGGAGTGGAAAAGGATTATAAACTTGGGTTTGAAATTAAAGAGGATATAGTTGGAGCTACTGTTAAATTAAATATTATAAATGATGTTGCAAAATCCTACACAATTGTAGATAGGAATTTCCAAACTGAAGAGGTTGTTACAAGATGTGAAGTGGTTGGATCTGTTGCAGCAGGAAATGGATATGTTATTACATTTAAAAATCTTGAAAACAACAAGGTGCCTACAGAATTCTCATACTACTTTGACAAGAATCTAACTGGCATAGTTAATTTAAAGGTTATGCTCACAGGAGATTCAATATCTAGGATTGAACTTAAATGACAGATTATAGAGAGAGAACAGAAAAAGTTATAGGAAGAGAAGCGTTAGAGGTTTTAAAAAATAGGTCTGTAATTGTATTTGGCGTTGGAGGTGTCGGCGGATATGTGGTCGAATCCCTTGCCAGATGTGGAATCGGAAGGATTGGAATCGTCGACTTCGACGATATTTCTCTAACCAATATCAATAGACAGATCATCGCTACCAACTCTTCTATTGGAATGAAAAAAGTAGACGCATTTGAAAAACGAATCTTGGATATAAATCCGGAAGCTATTATAGAAAAATACCCGATTAGGTACAGCGAAGAGACTGCAGGGGAAATAGATCTTAGATCCTACGACTATGTGGTGGATGCAATAGACGATGTAGCGGCGAAGCTACTTCTCATCAAAAATTCTCATACGCTTGGGATTAAGATTATTTCTTCCATGGGTATGGGCAACAAACTCGATCCATCTAAGATTGAAATTACAAAAATTTCTAAGACCAGCATGGATCCCCTCGCTCGCAAGATGAGGAGATTATTAAAAGAAGAAAAGATTGACATAGATGTTTGCTATTCAAAGGAAGAACCGAAAAATCTGTGCGAAGACAAGAGGACTCCTGGCTCAACGCCATTTGTGCCTCCTGTGGCAGGACTTTTTATCGGATCTAAAATAGTAAGGGAGCTTATATGAATTTACTGGAAGGACTAAACGATAGACAGAGAGAAGCGGTGACCACCACGGAAGGTCCAGTACTTGTGCTTGCTGGAGCAGGCTCAGGTAAGACCTCTGTAGTTACGAAGAAAATTGCATACTTAATGGAAGAGAAGAAAGTCTATCCTTCCAAGATTTTGGCGATAACTTTTACAAATAAAGCGGCAAATGAAATGAAGACCAGGGTCGAGAGGCTCATTCACACCGATTTCAACATGTGGATAGGCACATTTCACTCTATCGCCGTTAGAATTTTGCGTCGGGATATAGATAGGCTTGGTTACGATAGAAACTTCACCATCTATGACACCAAGGATCAACAGACGGTGGTAAAAGATATTATAAAGAGGATGGATCTCAGTGCAGAAAGTTATAAACCTCGCACCATTCAAGCCAAGATTTCTTCTATTAAGAATAGCGGAGGTCGTGTGGAGGATGTGCTTTCAGAATCCATCTATTCAGAGAGAATTACAAAGGAAATCTACTACGAATATGAAAAGGAACTGAAGAAGAACAATGCACTGGACTTCGACGATCTCATTTTAAAATCTGTGGAGCTTCTACAAAATCACGAAGAAGTTAAGAACTATTACAGGGATAGATTTGAATACGTCTTTGTGGATGAATATCAAGACACCAACAAGTCTCAGTACGAGATGGTAAGACTGATTTGTAGAGAAAATCCAAATCTAACAGTGGTAGGAGACAATGACCAAAGTATCTACGCTTGGCGTGGGGCAGACATTTCAAATATTTTAAATTTCGAAAAGGATTTTAAAAATGCAAAGGTAGTGCTTCTAGAACAGAATTATCGTTCCACGAAGAATATTCTAGATGCTGCAAACAGCCTCATTGCAAACAATCCGACGAAGTACAAAAAGAATCTGTGGACCAGCTCCCAAGGTGGAGAAACTGTTAAATATAAAATATATTCATCTTCCTTTGATGAAGAAAAATGTGTAATAGAAAAGATTGACGATCTTCACAGGGACTATCCTTTTGAGGATATGGCAATTTTATATAGAACCAACGCCCAGTCGAGAGGTTTTGAAGAGCATCTTATGAGGGCTAGCATAGCATATAGAGTTGTCGGCGGACTTAAATTCTACGATAGAAAAGAAGTAAAAGATATTATTTCCTACATGCAGTTCATCGTAAACACCGATGACGAAGTATCCCTTGCAAGGATTATTAACACTCCTAGGCGTGGAATCGGTGACCAAACTGTAGAATCTATCCGCAATGCAGCGATAGACTCTGGCAAGACCATGTATGAAATAATTAAAAATCTAGATGAATACAATTTAAATATCAGAGCGTCTAAGAATATTAAAAAATTTGTAGAGATTATAGAAAATCTAAGAGAAAAAAAGGACAGCATTACGATTCATGAATTTATCGAAGAAGTTTGCAGAGAGTCCGGATATATTGAAGATTTGGAAAAAGAAAATACGGTTGAATCTAGAAGTAGAATTGAAAATATAGAAGAACTTATAAATTCCAGCTACGAATACGAAAAGAATTATGAAGAGCCGAACTTGGAAGAATATCTATCTTCCCTAAGTCTACTATCCGATGTGGATAAATCTGAAGATACTGGCGGAGTAAGCCTTATGACTGTCCATGGAGCGAAAGGACTTGAGTTCAAAGTGGTATTCTTGGTTGGAATGGAAGAGAGAGTCTTCCCATCAGGAAGATCCATGGATGAAGATGACGAAGTGGAAGAGGAGAGAAGACTCGCTTACGTTGCAATAACTAGAGCAAAGGAGCAACTCTTCGTAAGTTCTTGCAAAAGTAGAAATAGTTACGGTCAACCGACCTATAACAAGCCATCTAGATTTATAGAAGAGATGGGAAGTATCGAATATTTAGATACTGAAGATAGCGAACTCAGAATTGACTACGACAGAAAGAGCAAGATCAATAGAATGAATTCCATCTCCAAAAATTTCCGCAGTCAAAGGGAGAAGAAGGCGGAGCAAAGACTCAACGCTTCCAAGGATTTCTCCATAGGCGACAAGGTTAAACACAGGATTTTTGGACAGGGAATGATCGTATCTGTAACTAAAAAAGATGATGACGAAGAATTGGTAGTAGCTTTTGACAACGGAAATATCAAAAGACTTATGAAATCCCACGCGCCATTGGAGAGTTTAAATGAATAAGAGAATAGATGAATTAGTTGAGCTTTTGAATAAATATAGCTACCACTACTACACCTTGGACGAACCTCTGGTGGCTGACGTTGAATACGACAGGCTCTACGATGAACTTGTAAAATTAGAAAAAGAAACTGGATATATTAGACCGGACAGCCCGACTAATAGAGTCGGCGGTGAACTTTTAACTGGATTTGTAAAACATACCCACCTAAGCCCACTGTATTCTATGGATAAGGCGCAATCCTTTGAGGAACTTCGCGCTTGGGAAGAGAGAAATATGAGACTTCTTCCTGGAGTTAAAGATATTGATTATGTGGTAGAACTAAAATTCGACGGTCTTACAATTAATTTGACATACAATAATGGAATTCTTGAAAATGCCAGCACAAGGGGTAATGGTCTCATAGGAGAAGAGATTCTTCCTCAGGTGAAGACCATAAATTCTGTGCCGCTAAGTATTGAATACAAAGGATTATTTGAAGTGCAAGGGGAAGGGCTTATGCCTTTTAAAGCCTTTAATAAGTACAATGAAACTGCTGAGGAAGTCTTAAAGAATCCTAGAAATGCAGCGGCAGGAGCACTTAGAAATCTAGATCCAAAGGTGACGAGAAAGAGAAATCTCGATGCCTACTTCTACAATGTTGGCTACATCGAAGGTAGAGAATTTAAAACCGATACGGAGATGAAAGAATTTTTAAGAGAACAGAAATTCAAAGTTAATCCGATCTACTACCATGTGAAAAATATAGACGAAGCAATAGAGTGTATAAATAAAATTGAAGAGATGAGAGACTCTCTGGATGTTTTAATTGACGGGGCAACTATTAAGGTGGATGACTATTCACTTAGAGAAAGACTAGGATACACCAACAAATTTCCTCGTTGGGCAGTTGCTTATAAGTATGAAGCCAAAGAAGTCACAACAAAGCTTCTCGATGTAATTTGGAATGTGGGTAGAACTGCAAAGGTAACTCCATCGGCAATCTTAGAACCGGTAGAAATAGGCGGAGTTACCATTCAAAGGGCGACTTTAAATAATTACGACGACATCCAAAGAAAGAAACTTAGACTTGGAAGTAGAGTCCTACTTAGAAGGTCAAACGATGTTATCCCTGAGATACTTGGAGCAGTTCCTTCAGACGAAAAGACAGAGGAAATAAAACTTCCAACCCACTGTCCATACTGTGGTTCAGAACTTTATAAGGATGGAGTTCACATCTTCTGTCCGAATACACTTTCATGTTTGCCACAGTTAATTGGAAGAATCGTTCACTTTGCAAGTAGAGATGCGATGAATATAGAAGGTCTCTCAGATAAAACTGCAGCGGTTTTGATTTCTGATTTGGATATAAAAGAAGTTTCTGACCTTTACGATATTACGAAAGAAGATTTGATGAGTTTGGAAGGATTTAAGGACAAAAAATCCGATAACCTTCTTGAACAGCTGGAAAAATCAAAGGACGTAAATCTTTCTAACTTCGTCTATGCCCTTGGAATTCACAATGTGGGCATAAAGGCGGCAAGAGATTTGGCGGACCATTTCAAAAGTCTAGAAGGACTTATGAATGCAACTGAAGAAGAACTGGTAAGCATTGATGATGTGGGACCTATAACCGCCCACGAAATTTATGAATTTTTCCATGATGAAAGGATCAAAGATTCGATTAAAAAACTCATTGATCATGGAATTACATCAAAATATGTTGATGTTGCAAAAGATTCAAACAGTAACTTTGCAGGACTTAAGATAGTCTTAACGGGCAAACTTTCTAGACCGAGAAAAGAAATAGAAAAAGAACTTCTCTCCCTTGGAGCAGAGGTGGTAGGATCTGTTTCAAAGAATACGGATCTCGTTATAATAGGAGAAAATGCAGGTTCCAAAGCTGACAAAGCGAGGGAACTTGGGATTAAAATAATAGATGAGAAAACATACGAGGAGGAAAAATGAAGCTTGAAGATATAAAGCATATTGCTGACATAGCCAATATTTCATTTACCGATGAAGAACTTAAGAACTTCGAATCTGACTTCGTTGATACGATGAAATTAATAGATAATATTGCGAAGATCGATACTGAAAATGTAGAAGGCGTATTTCAAGTAAATGATATTAAAAATAATTTTAGACCGGACGAAGTAAGAGAATCTCTTCCTAAGGAAGAAGCTCTTAAGAACACAGAAGTTGAAAAGTATGGATACTTTGAAATACTTAAATTTGTAGATTGAGGTAGTTATGGAACTTACAAAATTAGGAATAAAAGAACTTCAAGATGGCTATAAAAAAGGCGACTTCACAAAGGAAGAAGTTTTAAATAGCTATATTGAAAATATAGAAAAAGAAGATGGAGAAATAAATGCTTACATCACTAAGACTTTTGAACTTGCAAAGAAAAATCTAAACAAAGATGGACTTCTATCTGGAATTCCACTTTCTCTAAAGGACAATATCTCTGTAAAAGATGTAAGACTTACCTGCGGTTCAAAGATTCTAGAGAATTATGAATCTCCATATGACGCAGATGTTACCAAAAAAGTTTTGGAAGCAGGAGGACTTATCCTTGGTAAAGTAAACATGGATGAGTTTGCAATGGGAGCTACCACCAGATCTTCATATTATGGAGCTACCAAAAATCCACTTGACAAGACTCTTATCCCTGGAGGATCATCAGGAGGATCTGCAGCATCTGTAGCTGGAGAAATGGCAGTGGTTTCAGTTGGAACAGACACAGGTGGATCTACTAGACAACCTGCATCCTATTGCGGCATCGTTGGAATAAAACCAACCTATGGAACTATTTCAAGATATGGAATCTCAACCATGGCAAACACTTTTGACAGCCCAGGAACCATGGGTAAGACCGTAGAAGATGCTATGATTTTACTTAAAGCATTGAAGGGAAGAAGCATAAAGGACGCAACTTCTATCGAAAATAAATCAATAGATGAAGTAGACTTCGACAAACTAGATTCAAATTATTTAAAAGGAAAAAACATTGCTATTCCAAAAGTTTACTTGGATCTAGACGATGAAAGAATAGAAAGTGAATTTAAAACTGCAATAGAAATACTTGAAGATCTCGGCGCAAAGATAAACTATGTGGACATGAAATATCTAAAGAATGTAATTGAAACTTACCATATCTTAGTAAATGGCGAGATTTCTTCAAACATGGCGAGATTCGACGGAATCATCTACGGCAAGAGAACCACAGATGACTATGAAACCATCGAAGAAATGTTCAAGAAGACCAGAGGTGAAGGCTTTGGACAAGAAGTAAAGAAGAGAATCATGATTGGAACTCAAATACTTTCACTTGACCTTGCAGAAGATTATTACTACAAAGCGCTTAAGGTAAGAGGACTTATAAAATCTGAAATGGATAAAGTTCTAGAAGACAATATGTTTATCCTTTCTCCAACATCACCAATTCTTCCAATTAAACTTGACTCACAAATGACACCAGTAGAAATCTACAAGGCGGACATGTTTACCATTCCAGCAAACATGGCGGGATGTCCATCACTATCAGTTCCAATGAACAAGAAGGACGGACTAAGCGTGGGAATCCAATTTACAGGAAGAAGAATGAAGGACAATGAAATTTTAAATTCAGCATATCTATTTGAAAGGAGTAAAAATGAACTATAAAACAATTGTAGGTCTTGAAATCCACGTGGAGCTTCAAACTAAGACAAAAGCTTTTTGCTCCTGCGAAAATGCCTATGGAAAAGAACCAAATACTTTGACCTGTCCAGTATGCCTTGGACTTCCTGGAGGACTTCCAGTGCTTAACGAAAATGTAGTTAGATACACTGTCATGGCAGGTCATGCACTTAACTGCGAAATCAGAAAATTTTCAAAATTCGACAGAAAAAATTACTTCTATCCTGACCTTACCAAAGGTTTCCAAATCACCCAAGACGATATGGCAATCTGCTATGACGGCTACATCGAAATCGAAGGTGATGACGGAAATCCTAAGAAGGTAGGACTTATGAAAATCCAAATGGAAGAAGACACTGGAAAATCCATGCATATGGAAGAAAACACATATATGGATTACAACAGATGTGGAGTTCCACTTATAGAAATCGTATCTAAACCAGATATCTCTTCTGGAAAAGAAGCGAGAGAATTCTTGGAAAAATTAAAGGCAACAATAGTATACCTTGGAATCTCTGACTGCAAGATGGAAGAAGGATCTCTAAGATGCGACGTAAACGTAAATATAAAAGATTTAGACACTGGCAAGAAAACTGCAGTAACAGAAGTTAAAAACCTTAACTCATTTAGAGGAGTAGAAAAGGCGATAGACTTTGAAGTAAAAAGACATATCGACTTACTTGAAACTGGAAAATCTGAAATCAGAACCACTAGAAGATGGGACGATCAAAAGAATGAAACCATTCTAATGAGACAAAAGTTGACTGTGGCAGACTATAGATTTGCACCAGAAGGAGATTTACCTCCGGTGGTGATAACAGATGAATACATCGAAAAGATAAAATCTGAAATGCCAGAATTGCCAGATGTTAAGAAACAAAGATTTATAGAAGAATACAAACTTCCAGAATACGATGCAGGAGTATTGACATCAACAATAGAACTTGCAAACTACTATGAAGAATTGGTAAGAGACTTTGATGATTATAACATGGCGTCAAACTGGATGATGACAGAAGTATTAAGAAGAGTTGACTTAACTGGAGATAATAAATTTGAAACTCCGTTTGAAGTTGAAGATTTAAAAACACTATTAAAAGAAATAAAATCTGGAAAGATAAATAACAACGCCGGCAAAAAAGTTCTAAGAGCGATGTTTGAAGAAAATAAAAAACCACTAGACATCATTAAAGAACAAGGACTAGTGCAAATAGAAGACGACTCACTTATCGAAGAGCTTGTAGTAAAAGTACTAGAAGAAAATCCACAATCTATTGAAGATATAAAGAATGGAAAGAACAGAGCCTTTGGATTCTTAGTAGGACAAGTAATGAAAGCATCAAAAGGCAAGGCAAATCCACAAATGGTAAATAAAATAATCGAAGAAAAATTAAAGAATATGTAAAAATAACCGTAGTCTTCTAGGCTACGGTTTTTTATTGATATTTCGTAAAATTAAAAGGGACATAAATTAAAATTAAAAATATTTTTAGATTTCAAAAAATAAAAGGAGGTTAAACCTCCTTAAATTTATATTATTTTTCTTCTTCTAGAAGCATCTCTCCGATTTTATAAACATCTCCTGCACCCATGGTGACTACAGTGTCTCCAGGGCGAAGATTGTCCTTTAAGAATTTAACTATATCTCTGAATGTTTCTATATATAGAGCCTTGTCCTTATTTTGATTTATCGCATCCACAAGAGTTTTGGAGTGGATATCTCCGTAATCTTTTTCACGAGCTGCATAGATATCTGTGATAATGGTGTAATCAGCTTCGCTAAAAGATTTTGAAAAACTATCTAGTAGAATCTTGGTTCTCGTAAAAGTATGAGGTTGGAAGATGCAGTATAGATTTCTTTCGCAGCCTCTTTTGATTGCGTGAAGGGAAGCAAGTATTTCTGTAGGATGGTGAGCGTAGTCATCAAACACCTTTGCACCACCAAACATTCCTTTGAACTCGAGCCTTCTATGAACACCTTTGTAAGAATGAATTCCGTCGATTGCGTCTTTGAATGAAATATTATTTTCGTGAGCGCAGGCAATAGCTGCAAGGGAATTCTTGATATTGTGAATTCCAAGTACTGATAGAATAACCTTGCCAATTAGAGATCCTTTGTAGTAAAGGTCATACTCTGGGTATCCATCTTCGCAGAATTTAATATTTTTTGCAGTGTAGTCTGCGTCATTTTCAACTCCAAAGGTAACAACAGTCGTGTTATCTCTATTTTGAAGCTCTCTCACGTATGGATCGTCTATATTTAAAATTAGAGTAGATCCTGGTTTTAGATTGTCGGCATATCCCTTAAAAGTGTTTACTATATGTTCCATATTGTCGAAATAGTCCAAATGGTCTTCGTCAATATTTAATATAACTGCAGTGGTCGGGAAGTACTTAAGCACATTTGCCTTGTACTCACATGCTTCAGTAAGCATGATTTCTCTATTGCCAACTAGCACATTTCCATTTATATCATCCAGTTTACCACCGAGTAGAATAGTCGGTCTCTCAGGAAGATTTCTTATAATTTCAGAAACCATTGAAGTAGTAGAAGTCTTACCGTGGGTACCAGAAATCGCCATGGAAATTTTGTAATTTTTCATAAGAGCACCTAAAAAAGAAGCTCTGTCAACTATATCTATCTTTTGTTTAATAGCTTCTCTAAGCTCTTCATTGTCAAGGGAAATAGCGTCTGTGTAGATCACAAGATCTGCACCATCAATATTTTCTTTTTTGTGGCCGATATGTATATCGATGCCATCGTTTGCAAGTTTAGTTAAGAGATCACTTTTATTTGCGTCTGAACCAGATACACTATATCCTGATTCGTTTAAAATTTCTGCTAATCCGCTCATAGAAATACCGCCGATTCCTATGAAATGTATTTTTTTGTATTTTTTCTCATCTATATTAAAAATAAACATGTAATTCCTCCGTCTTGTTAAATTATAACATAAAGAAATTTAAATTTTATATACAAAATTCTATTTTATAGTAGTTTTTTTTATTACGATGTACTATAATAAAGATATAAATGACAAGGTGGTGACATTATGAACATAACAGATGTAAGAATTAGAAAAATTCATGGAGTAGGAAACCTAAGAGCAGTGGCATCAGTTACTTTTGATGATGCATTTGTTGTCCATGACATTAAAGTAATTCAAGGTGATAGCTCATTATTTATTGCAATGCCTTCTAGAAAACTTTCTAATGGAGAATTTAGAGATATCGCTCATCCAATTAACCAAGAAGCAAGAAGCGCAATTGAAAAGATTATCTTCGAAAGATATGAAGAGCTACCTGAAGAAGACGAAGCTGAAACTTCAGAAGGCACTGAAGAATAAGTGCAGAATTAGAAGTACCGATGGGTGCTTCTTTTTTTATGTATTTTTACACACAATTTAAAGTGCAAAAAGTTACCACATTCAATATATATTACATAATTAATAAATCTTTAATAAACATTATCATTTCAAAAGATTTTGTTAAAAATTTAATTATGATGGAATCAAGCCTTTGCCGACCGATACTATGTTAAATTGATAACAAGGAAAATATATTCCTTGTTTATATACTCATATATGTTATAATTATATTAGATACATAAGGGGGAGTTTTATGAGCCGTTTAGAAATAATTTCGCCTAAACAAGCGAATATAGTAATGGATAGTCTTTATAAAGACTTGGAAAGAAGAATCGAATCTTCACCACCGGGACTATGTCCAGTGGATATGGCTAGAGTTTTTGTAGAGTTATGCCATGCGCAAACCTGCGGAAAATGTGTTCCTTGTAGAGTTGGTCTAGCACAACTTGCAAAATTAATAAAAGATGTACTAGATGGCAATGCTACTTTGGAAACACTTGATGTTATAGAACAGACAGCACTTACTGCTATGGAATCATCTGACTGCGCAATAGGTTACGAAGCGGCTAATATGGTTTATAAAGGACTTATTGGATTTAGAGATGATTACGAAGAACATATTCTTCACGGAAGATGTAATTTCACATATGCTCAACCAGTTCCTTGTGTGGCACTTTGCCCAGCTAGGGTAGACGTTCCAGGTTATATTGCACTTATAAGGGAACAAAGATTTGCAGATGCGGTTAGGCTTATTAGAAAGGATAACCCTTTCCCAACTACATGCGGATTTATTTGCGAACATCCATGTGAAGAAAAATGTAGAAGAAACATGATGGATGATGCCATAAATATAAGAGGTTTAAAGAGAATGGCAGCGGATTACGCTGGATTTGTAGATCCACCTGAATGTGGTCCATCCACTGGCAAGAGAATTGCAATCCTAGGCGGAGGTCCAGGAGGACTAAGCGCTGCATACTACTTACAACTTATGGGACATAGTACTGTAGTTTACGAAATGCTACCAGAACTTGGTGGTATGCTTAGATATGGTATTCCAAATTACAGACTTCCAAAAGAAAGACTCGATGAAGATATAAATGCTATTCTTAAGACTGGTGTAAAAGTAATTCACGGAGTTAAGATTGGCGTTGATTTAAGTATAGAAGATCTACAAAAAGAATATGACGCAGTACTTATAACTGTAGGTGCAAGTACCGATAAAAAACTAGGACTTGAAGGAGAAGCTGCTGAAAATATAGTATCTGCAGTAGAATTTTTAAGAGCCGTTGGAGTTGGAGAAAAGATCGACCTAACCGGCAAACATGTTGCTGTTGTCGGCGGTGGTAACGTGTCTATGGACGCAGTTAGAACCGCTAAGAGACTAGGAGCAGAAAAAGTTTCTATAGTTTATAGAAGAAGAGTTGCAGATATGACAGCTCTACCTGGAGAAATCGAAGGTGCAGTATCTGAAGGTATAGAACTTGTAACATTGAAGGCTCCTTCAAAACTAGAATTTGACGAAGAAGGAAATCTAAAAGGTCTTTGGGTAACACCACAGATGATTAGTAATATAAAAGACGGAAGAGCAAGCATAAAACCAACTGGAGAAGAAGATCAATTCATCCGTTGCGAATATCTTATAGTTGCAATCGGACAAAATATTGAAACTAAGTATTTTGAAGATTTGGGATTCCCAGTTAAATGGGGAAGATTTGTCACCGATTCAACAGGAGCAATAGAAGAATTCCCTGGTGTATTTGCTGGAGGAGACTGTACTTCAGGACCTGCTTCTGTTATAAAGGCTATCGCAGCTGCCAAAGTTGTAGCGGCAAACATCGACTCCTACCTTGGATATCACCACATAATATCAGTGAATATTGATATTCCAGAAATAGGAATCGAGGACAAGAGCCCATGTGCAAGAGTAAATATGACTGAGAGAGATAGCAGTGAAAGAGTCTGCGACTTCGAAGGAGTAGAAAACTGTATGACCCTATCAGAAGGATTACAAGAAGCCTCTAGATGTCTTCGTTGTGACCACTTTGGATACGGCGTATTTAAAGGAGGCAGGGAACATAGATGGTAAACTTAACTATTGACGGAAAAAAAGTATCTGTTCCTGGACAAACTACTATAATGGAAGCTGCAGAATCTGTAGGAATTCACATTCCAAGACTCTGTTACTTAAAAGATTTAAACGAAATAGCTGCATGTAGAGTATGTGTAGTTGAAGTAGATGGAAAAGATAAACTTATAACTTCATGTAACAACGTGGTACTTGAAGGTATGGAAGTGAAAACAAACTCTAAAAAGGTAAGATCTCATAGAAAGACTACAGTGGAACTACTTCTTTCACAACACTCCAATAAATGTGTGTCCTGTGCAAGAAATCAAAACTGTTCACTTCAAGATTTGACCTATGATTTAAACATTAGAGAAATTCCATATGAAGAACATCTAGAAAAACAAGAATGGAACAACAACTTCCCACTTATTCGTGATTCAACAAGATGTATCAAATGTATGAGATGTATCCAAGTCTGCGACAAGATGCAAAGTTTAAATGTATGGGGACTAGAAGGAACTGGAGCTAGAACTACAGTAAACGTAACTGGCGGAAGAAAGATAGAAGATGCAAACTGTTCACTTTGCGGTCAATGTATAACCCACTGTCCAGTAGGAGCTCTATCAGAAAGAGATGACACTGAAAAAGCATGGAATGCCCTTGAAGATGAAACTAAGACAGTAGTAGTGCAAGTTGCACCAGCAGTACGTGCATCCTGGGCAGAACAAATGGGACTATCTGAAGAAGAAGCACCGGTTGGAAAGATTTTTGACGCCCTTAAAAAGATGGGAGCAGACTACGTATTCGATACAGTATTTGGTGCGGACCTAACCATTATGGAAGAAGCAAGTGAATTCTTAGAAAGATTCACAGCTGGAGATTTAAAAGATAGACCAATGTTTACATCATGTTGCCCTGGTTGGGTAAGATTTGTAAAGACAGAATTTCCACATATGCTTAGCAGTCTTTCAACTGCAAAATCACCACAACAAATGTTTGGCGCAGTAATGAAATCCTACTTTGCAGAAAAGATTGGCAAGAATCCTAATGATATAGTTGCAATTTCAGTAATGCCATGTGTTGCTAAGAAGGCCGAAAGAGAAATGGATATGTACTATGGAGAATTTGCGGGTCATGAAACTGATATAGTAATAACCACTAGAGAATTGACAAGGATGATTAAATCAGCTCATATAAATGTTTCTAATCTAGAAAATATACCTAGCGACAATCCGATGGAAGATGGAACTGGAGCAGGTGTAATCTTCGGAGCAACCGGTGGAGTTATGGAAGCAGCACTAAGAACTGCATACTTCACATTGAAAGGAGAAAATCCTCCAAACGATGCATTCCTAAGAGTTAGAAATGACGGTTCTAAAGATGGTAGCGGAATCAGAGAATCTGAATTCGATATAGATGGAGTAAAGGTAAGAACAGCGGTAGTAAGTGGACTAGGAAACACTAGAGAGCTACTAGAAAGAATTGACAAAGGCGAAGCAAACTATGATTTTGTAGAAGTTATGGCATGTCCTGGAGGCTGCGTAGGCGGCGGTGGACAAATTATCCACGATGGACAAGAAAAAGCCTTTGAAAGAGGAAAGAAACTTTATAAACTAGATGACAATTACGAATATAGATGTTCCCATGACAATCCAGATATAAAGAAACTCTATGATGAATACCTAGGTAAACCACTATCATTTAAGGCTCATATGTTACTTCATACAGAACATAAAATAAATAACTAAAATAATTACCCAGGAGAAATCCTGGGTACAATTTATTTACATGGAGAAATTATGAAAATAGAATTAGCGAAAAAAACGGACCTCGATAAACTTCTAGAAATATATAGAGAAGCTAGAGAATTTATGAAAAATAGCGGAAATAAAACCCAGTGGGGAGATAACAAACCATCTAAAGAAACTTTGGAAGGGGATATAGAAAATAAAAATCTCTACATAGTAGTAGATTTTGATGAAATTGTGGGTGCATTTGCACTTATATATGGAGAAGATAAAACCTATCTTGAAATAGATGGCAAATGGTTAAATGATGAGCCTTATGCGACCTTGCATAGAGTGGTAAGCTCTGGAAAAGCTAGAGGAATTATGTCAGAAATTATAAAGTTTTCTGAAGAAAAATATGAGAACTTAAGAATAGACACCCACAAGAACAACCATAAGATGCTTGATAAGATAAGAGAAAATGGATTTACCTATTGTGGTGTAATTAAAATAGATGATGGAAGCCCGAGAGAAGCGTTCCAAAAGATTTCAAAACATAAAAAATAAAATTTAAAACTTCAAAAATAAAAAAGAAAAAATAAATTAATATAAGTTAAAAAAAGCCTCCAAAAAATTTTTGGGGGCTTTTCATATATGCAATAAAAAAACCTCCCAAAAGAAGGTTTAAAAAAAGGCTTCTATTAAATAGGAAGCCTTAAAGTGCTCTTTCTACCTTTCCGCTTCTTAAGCATCTAGTACAAACGTCGATTCTTTTTGTAGTTCCGTTAACAACGGCTCTTACTCTTCTTAGGTTAGGAGCCCAAGATCTATTACCTCTTTTATGTGAGAAAGATATTGTATTACCAAATACTCTTTGTTTTCCACAGATTTCACATTTTTTTGCCATAGTGCCACCTCCATTCTTAATTGCACTCTATATTTTAACACAGTTTAATATATAATTGCAAATTTTTCAGCTCATAATGTACCAATAGATTATATACTTTTTTTTTAAAATTGTCCAGAAAAAATAATATTTGAAAAAAATTTAATAAGTGGTAATATATAGATTATGAGATTCATTATTATTTATGAATACCTGGACATATGTATTTATGCACCGATGTTCAACTAAATATCATTTAGAAAAATTTTAAAAAAATGAACTCAAATTTTTTAATGATAATACAGGAGGAAATATGAATAGCATTAAGAAATATTTTGCAGTAGTACTTGCGCTAAGTGTACTTCTTGTAGGCTGCAAATCAAATAATAAAACTACAAATAGCGCATCAAACGAAACAAGTGATGGAACTACTAAAACCATCTACACAACCATCTATCCAATCTATGATTTTACAAAGAAAATCGTTGGAGATAAGATGAACGTAGTCTACCTAGAATCAGGTAACCAAAGTGCCCATGACTTTGAACCATCTGCAGAGGATATGAAAAACATTACAAATGCAGATCTTTTCATCTACAATGGAGCTGGACTTGAATCCTATATAGATAAAGTAAAATCAGCAATCAATAAGGATATCAAATTCGTTGAAGCATCTGAAGGCGTAAGTCTTTTAGCTAACCACGAAGAACATGACCACGACCACGAAGACGAAGATCATGATCACAATCATGAAGGCGAAGACCACAATCACAACAATCACAACCACAATAATCATGACAATCACAATCATGACAATCACAACCACAATAATCATGACAATCACAATCATGACAATCACAATCATGACAATGGAAATCATAACGAAAATAATCACAACCACGATGAACATGAACACGGACATCACCATCATCACCATGGACCAAATGATCCACACGTATGGTTAAGTCCAAAAAATGCTCAAATAATGCTTAAAAACATTACAGACGCAGTAGTTGCTCTTGATGAAGAAAACAAAGATTTCTACGAAGAAAATCTTAAAAAGTATACAGATGAACTTACTAAACTAGACAGCGAATACAAAGATGGACTTGCAAACATCAAATCAAACGAAATTGTAGTAAGCCATGAGGCTTTTGGGTATCTATGTAATGAATATGGACTAACTCAAAAGGGAATCGAAGGAGTTATGGCTGAATCTGAACCAGATGCTAAGACTATAAAAGAAATAATTGAACTTGTAAAAGAAAAAGGCATCAAAATAATATTTACAGAAGAAGCTATGAATCCAAAAATAGTTGAAACTATTTCAAAAGAAACTGGTGCAGAAGTAAGAACTTTAAATCCAATTGAAGGAATTAGTGAAGACGACATGAATAAAGGTGTAGATTACTTCTCTATAATGAGAGATAATCTAAAAAATCTTGAAGAAGCATTAAATTAGAAAAAGGAGGGGAAGTCTTAGACTTCCCATTTTATTATGAGTATACTTAAGATAGAAAACTTAACATTCGCCTATGAAAGAGATATTATTCTAGACGATGTGAATTTAGAAATTGAAAAGGGAGATTTCGCAGCCCTAATAGGTCGAAATGGATCGGGAAAATCCACCCTTATAAAACTTATTTTGAAGGAATTAGAACCGGATTCTGGTAGAATTTATACTACAGGAATAGAAACCACAGATATAGGATATGTTCCTCAGCTTCAAATAGGAACTACAAGGGAATTTCCAATCACCGTTGGCGAACTAGTAAGCCTTGCTTTTTATGATAGGCTTAGAGGCTTTAAAAAAGTTTCGTCGGAGATAAAAGATTCAATTCTCTATGCACTTTCCCAAGTTGGAATGGAAGAAGAATACGAAACTCTCTATTCAAAACTAAGTGGAGGGCAGAGACAGAGGGTTCTAATTGCCAAGGCTCTCGTTAAAAATACAAAATTTTTAATTTTAGATGAGCCGACAAATGGAGTTGATGAAAACTCTAGAAGAAGTCTCTATGAGCTCCTTCACCATCTAAATGCTGCTCATGATAAAACAATTTTGGTAATAACCCATGAACTTAGAGATGTTTCAAAATACTTAAATAAAACTTTTGAACTTAGTGAAAAGAAGATAAGGAGGCTATGATGGAGATATTTTCTTATCCTTACATGGTGAAAGCGTTGATAGTTGGATGCATCATAAGCCTTATTATTCCGCTTATGGGTGTGGTGGTAGTAAATAAAAAGATGTCCATCATAGGAGACGCCATGAGCCACGTGGCACTTGCAGGCGTTATGCTAGGCTCTGTAATGAGTTTTCAGCCACTACTTATGAGCATAGTGCTCTGCGTATTTTCAGCAATTTTTATAGAAATTATTCGTAAAAAACTTCCAGGATATGCAGACCTATCCACTTCTATCACCATGAGTACAGGCATTGGTCTTGCTGCATTATTAACTGGATTTGTAAAGACGAGGACCAATTTTGAATCGTTTCTATTTGGTTCAATAGTTGCAATAACAGACGAAGAGATGTGGATAGTAATCTTTGTATCAGCGGTGGTGCTACTTTTATTTATATATTTTTACAGAGATCTACTATATATATCCTTCGACGAAAATTCTGCTAAAATAAGTGGAGTGCCAGTGGACCGTATCAATTTAATATTTATGATTTTGGTTGCACTTACAGTTTCACTATCTGCAAGGACAGTTGGGATTTTAATAATCAGTTCCCTTATGATTCTTCCAGTTGCCTGTGCTATGCAATTTGAAAAATCATATTTTAAGACGACGGTTATGTCATCTGTATTTGGAATATTTTTTACCATAACTGGACTTTTTCTATCCTTCTACCTTGGGCTTAAGCCAGGTGGAACCATTGTCCTACTTGGAGTCATAACTCTAGTGGTGGTAATTCTTTTGAATAATAAAAAATGGGGTAAATAATTATTATGAAAAAAACAAATGTAATGAGAATATTAGACAGTCACAAAATTAATTACAGAAGCAGTTCCTATGAGCCAGATGAAGCTCTAAGTGGAGTAGATGCGGCAGAAAAGCTTGGAGTAGACACTAAGATGGTTTATAAAACCTTGGTAACTGAATCTGGAGATTTAAATTTTGTATTTGTAATTCCAAGTGACGATAATTTGGATCTTAAAAAAGCTGCAAAAGCCTGTGGAGTCAAGAAAATAGAAATGTTAAAGGCAAAGAACCTCTTGCCACTGACAGGATACATCCATGGAGGATGCTCTCCAGTTGGCATGAAGAAATTATTTCCGACATTTATCCATAAGGATGCGGAAAATTTGGAAGAGTTCTATGTATCTGCAGGTCATATTGGAGAACAGATAATTATAAACCCAAAGGATTTAGCAAGTCTTGTAAATGCTAAGTTTTGCGACTTAATCAAAGAATAGAGGGATAAAATGTATAGAGAAACTTATGAAGAATGGATTAACTCTAGTTTTTTAAATGAAAGTGAAAGAGAAGAACTAAAAAATTTAAAAGACTCTGAAATCAAAGATAGATTTTATAAAGATTTGGAATTTGGTACAGCAGGGCTAAGAGGAATCCTTGGACTTGGAACCAATAGAATGAACGAATATGTAATCGCAAGAGCCACAAAAGGCTTGGCGAAGACTGTGCTTGCAAGAGAAGGCGGCAAAGAAAAAGGCGTGGTAATAGCCCACGACGTAAGACATAAATCCAAAGAATTTACAGAAATCGCTGCAAGAGTATTTGCAAGTATGGGAGTTAAATGTTATATATTCGATGGAATTAGACCAACTCCGATGCTATCCTATGCGGTTAGATACTTAAAAACACAAGCGGGAATAGTTATAACTGCTTCCCACAATCCAAAAATTTATAACGGATACAAAGTCTATTGGGACGAAGGATCTCAAATCCTAGACGATATTGCAAGTGAAATTCAAAATAATATTAAAGAATCTACCTATAATATAGAAGATTTACCAAGCCTAGGAGAAGCGAAAAAATCTGGATTGGTAGAAGTTTTAAAACATGACTTAGACGAATCCTACTTCGAAGAAACTCTAAAGAGAAGAATCCACGACGGTGACGAACTTGATTTAGGTATCAAAATCGTATACACACCACTTAATGGAACTGGTAATAAACCGGTAAGACATGTGCTACAAGTGCGTGGATTTAAAAATGTGGAAGTTGTACCTGAACAAGAAAATCCAGATCCAGACTTCACCACAGTTGGATATCCAAATCCAGAAGATGTGAAGGCATTTAAATACGCGGTAGCTCTCGGGGAGAAGACTGATGCAGAACTTGTCTTTGCAACTGACCCAGACTGTGACAGAGTCGCTATGCTTGGCAAGTACGAAGGTGGTTACTACGCATTTAACGGAAATCAAATCGGTTCCATGCTAACTTACTACATCTTAAGTGGACTTAAAGAAAAGAATAAAATTTCACAAAAAGGTGCAATCGTAAAATCCATAGTGACAGGAGATATGTCAGAGAAGATTGCAAAATCATTTGGCGTTGAAACTTTTGAAACTTTGACAGGATTTAAAAATATTTGTAATCTTCCAAATATTTGGGATAAAACCAAAGAACACGACTTTATATTCGGATATGAAGAATCCATAGGATACGTATATGGCAACCATGTAAGGGACAAGGACGGAGTGATTATCTCCATGCTTATCTGTGAAATGGCGGCATACTATAAAAAACAAGGATTAACTCTATACGAAGTTCTAGAAAAAATGTTTAGAGAATATGGATACTACACAGAATATCTAAAGAGTATAGTTCTAGAAGGAATAGAAGGTCAAAAGAGAATCGGAAGGATGATGGATTACTTCAGAAAGACAGAGTTTGAAGAATTTGGCGACATCAAAGTAAAAGAAGTAAACGACTACCTCCATGGATTCAATGGAAATCCAAGCTCCAACGTGCTTATCTACAAATTGGAAGACGGATCTTGGTTTGCGGTTAGACCATCTGGTACAGAACCAAAAATAAAACTATACATCTATGCAAAAAGTAATGATAGAATAGAATCAAGGGACAAAGTTTCTAAAATTGCAAAAGTTGTAGAAAGTACACTTTTAAGTGTAGAGTAAAGGAGAAAATATGATTTGTTTTTGTGACTTTAATCCAAGGCTCATAAAAGAATATAGCCTCGATGGATTTACAAGAGATAGAGAGAATACCGCTCAAACGACCAGTAGAAGCATAGGTACCACAGGGGTTACATCAGCGATTACCCTTAAGAAACTTGGAGAAAATTCCAAGGTTTTGACCTGTCTAGGCTTAGAAAATGGAAAAATAATCAGGGAATATCTTGAAAATTTAAGAATAGATACAGATATTGTAAAATTATTGGACGAATCCGTTGAACAGGTTAAAGTTACAATAAACTGTGAGAATAAAGATGGAGAAGTAGAAGATGAAGAAAACAAATCCTTCGATATCATCTCCAAAACTCCTAGGATGACTTCGGCAACGGAGACAGAAATACTTTCAAGAATCAACGAAATTTCAAAAGAAGATGGAATTCTCGTGTTAAATGAAACAGACAATTTAAATTTAGAGTCTGACTTCTACGAAAATGTAGCTATAATTGCAGAAAATAATAAGAAAGAAGTAGTAGCATCCTTTAGAGATGAAGTACTTATAAAAAATACAAAGATCAAGGGACTAGTAATCGACAAGACTCAACTGCAAAAATTAACAGGAGATCCAATTAGCTACGACAAAGACGTAGTAAGATCACTACAACCTAAGCTAAATATTTACGAAATGGTAGTAGCACTAGGTAGAGTGTCTGCAGTATTTGTAAGCAAAGATGAATCCTATAAACTCTCCATAGAAGGAATGGAAGTATCAACATTGGATAAAAATCTAATGCTCACAGGACTTGCCCTTGGACTTAGCAAAAAATATAGTTTAGACACAACATTAAAACTTGCATTTGCAATATCTGCATTTAAAAATTATAAAAGCGAAAACGATGTGGACATGAGTGATATCAAAGAGATAATGAACAAAGTTGTACTAAGGAGGCTAAATTGAAAAGATTTGAATTAGAAAGAGATAAGGCTGGATTTCTATTCATAGATATCCAAGACAAACTACTAGCAGCCATATTTAACAAAGATGACGTACTAAAAAATAATATAATACTAGCAAAAGCATCTGAAATAATGGGCATGAAAAATGTAATCACCCTCCAATATCCAAAGGGACTAGGACGCATGAATGCTGAAATCAGAGAACCACTTGGAGATTCAATAGAACTTGAAAAATCTTATTTCTCCTGCATGAAGGACGAAAATTTCAAAACTGAATTTGAAAAACAAGGAATAAAACAAGTAATCATAACAGGAATCGAAACCCATATCTGCGTATTCCAAACCGCAAGAGATATGATAGAAGCAGGATATGAAGTATTCATCATAAGCGATGCAGTAGGATCAAGAGCAAAAATAAATTACAAAAATGCACTTAAAAACTTAAGAGAACTAGGCTGCGTAATCACAACTACAGAAACCGTTCTATTCGACCTACTTAAAAAAGCTGGCTCTGATGAATTTAAAAAAGTACAAAATTTAATAAAATAAAATTTCCATACTAACAGCAAAAGCCACCGTAAAGGTGGTTTTTTCATGCTTAAAAATATTGAAGAAAAACAAACTATAAAGACAGGGAATAAAAGGATGCTAGTTACAGAATTAATCCTAATGTAAGCACAATAAATCTATTTTATTGTAAACAGAAAAATGCTGTGATATTATGTTAGTGTAACAAATTTTAATTATATGAGGAGTGAAGTTACTGGTATGAAAAATATCGAAAACACTTGTAAAATCGCATTAGTACAAGCGGAACCAGTTATGTTTAATAAAAGTGCATCCCTTGAAAAGGCACTTCAATATATTGATGAAGCTGCTAGCCAAAATTCAGAATTAATTGTTTTTCCGGAACTATTTATTCCAGGATATCCTGTTGGTATGAATTTTGGGTTTAGCGTTGGGAAACGAAATGAGGATGGTCGTAAGGACTGGAAGCGATACTACGATGCCTCCATTGTAGTTGGAGATACCGAGTTTAAACAACTCTCAGAGTCTGCGAAAAAGGCAGGAGCATATGTAAGCATTGGTTTTTCTGAGAGAGATGCCGTAAGCGGGACACTCTACAATAGCAATGTTATTTTTGAACCAGATGGATCATATAAAGTACACAGAAAATTAAAACCAACAGGATCTGAACGTGTAGTGTGGGGAGATGCAAACAAGGATTATTTCCCTATTACTGAAACGCCATGGGGACCAATTGGTAGCATGATCTGTTGGGAAAGCTATATGCCTCTTGCTCGTGTGGCACTTTATCAAAAGGGTATTACCATTTATATTTCACCAAATACTAATGACAATCCTGAGTGGCAAGCTACTATTCAGCACATTGCAATAGAGGGCAAATGTTTCTTTGTAAATGCAGATATGATTATCAGACGCAGTTCATATCCTTCTGACTTGTGTGAGTACAATGTTGTATCTAAACTTCCAGAATTTGTATGCAGAGGTGGAAGCTGTATAATTGATCCTTATGGACATTATTTGACAGAGCCTGTGTGGGATGAAGAAACGATTATTTATGCAGAGCTTGATATGAATTTGGTTTCTGCTTGCAAAATGGAACATGACGCTATCGGTCACTATGCTCGTCCTGATGTACTTGAACTTAAAGTAAACGATAAATAATTCTTGTATTCTAAATTATATTTGTGAGTTCAAAATTTAATAAAATAAAATTTCCATACTAACAGCAAAAGCCACCGTAAAGGTGGTTTTTTCATATAGGTATCTATTATAATAGTTTATAAGAGAAAGATTTACAAAAGTAGGGGAAGATATGGAAAAAATTAAAAGATTTATAAAAACATTTCTAATAATCATAGGATTTTTAATTTTTAATATATTTATAGATGCAATTGTAGGATTGTTTGTTCCTGTATTTATTTCTAATATTAAAACTGGCGACATACTAAATTCTAAAGATTTTGCAATCTATGGAATTCTAGCTGGACAAATTTTGAAGATGATTATTTTAACTGTTTTTATAAAAATTAGAGACAAAACTTTTGTTGCTAAATTAAATAGAAGATATATCCAAATGGAAAAGATCGACAAACCGATTAAATTAGTAGGAGTTGGACTAGGCACTGTCGGTTTTGGAATTATGTTTACAAATATAATAACTAAAGTATTTGCCGGCTCTGAACTTTTAAAATCTGCCAACGATCTAATGGAAAGTGTATTTAAAGTAAATGGACCTTTGGACGGGATAATAATTATTTTTGCAGTTGTCATTGGAGCACCAATAGTTGAAGAGATACTTTTCAGAGGAGTTTTGTTTGAGGAATTGAAGAAAGAAACTTCTTTGAAGATGACAATATTTTTGACGGCGTTAGTTTTTGGAATTTACCATTTCAATATTTTGCAGACTCCGAATACATTTTTTATGGGACTGGTTTTAGGATATGTTTATTACAAGACAAAATCCATCAAATCCTCGATCATAGTTCACGCTGTAAACAATTCGTTGGTAATGGTGCCGATACTAGACCAGGGACTAAGCCCAATTGGAATAGTAATTTATGTAGCGTTAATATCAATAGGATTATATTCGCTTAAAAATCTAAATAAAAAAACTATTTAAAAATAATAAAATGAAAAAACCATCTTGTTATCATTAAGGTGGTTTTTTCATGCTCAAATAATTTAACAAATAAAATGTAAACTTGTTTGGTGATAAATGCAATGAGATGATGAACCATATATGAAAAATATATACGAAAGACTAAATAAAGATATCGTATAACTCATAATACATTATCTTATCAAAGGAAGTAATAAAAAAGGATATGAAATTTAAGTGTAATTGAACTTTTGTCCCAGATATGATATGATATTTGGGACAAAGGAGGATTGTAATGAGTTCATATACGGAAAAAATATCAGATAAAATAAATGATTTTGACTCACATAAAGTATTTTTTGCTAATGACTTTTTAGATATTACATCTTATGAAACTGCTAGAAAGACATTGAATAGAATGGTTAATGAAAGAAAAATTAAGCGTGTCATTGATGGCTTTTAT
>QWCH01001171.1_pt1 | contig 42349 bp, 35 predicted proteins | sample 1972671 | NCBI WGS metagenome assembly QWCH01 (sample SAMN09866713, study PRJNA288562) | Human gut metagenome isolate term3_stool, whole genome shotgun sequencing... | isolation source: gut | host: Homo sapiens | place: USA: California
TGTTCTTTCGAACTGCTTTGTGATTTATTCTTACACTATTTAATTATCATGTTTCTTGGCTACTTTTGAAGTAGCTTTTTTATTATATATCCCTCTTGCATTTCTGTCAAGACTTTTTTTAAAAGTTTTTTATAATTTTTTTACTTTATTTTTACGAGATATATATATTGTCTTATTGCGACAACTCGTATAGTATACTATGATTTATTTTTCTTGTCAATAGTTTCTTCTAATTTTTTTATAATTTTTTCTATATTTTCGTCTGAGTGTAATCTGTAGGATTTTTTGAAGTTTTCAAGAGCTTCTTCAAGTTTATTTTCATTTAAATTTATAGTAGCTAAATCATAATAAAGTATATTTGATTCCTTTTCTATCTCTATTGCTTCTTCTAATATTTTTTTTGCTTTATTTATTTGTCCTTCTTGGGCATATGCCATAGCTAGTAAACTTGCATTTTCATCTGTGATTTTTTCTAGACATGATAATTCTAAGAATTTTGAAGCTTCTTCAAATTTTCCTAAGGCGTAGTTCACTTTTCCTTTTAATAAGTTTAAAAGCATTTTATCCTTATAGTCTAAGCTAATTTTTTCTAATGCTTGAAGAGCCTTAAAGTTATCTCCGTATATTATATAAGTTTGTGCAGCTTCTATTGATACATAGTCTTCTATCTTTACAAGTTCCTGTCTTACCTCTTCTTTTGTTGATTCTTCTTTTGAATAAAAAAGGTATTTTTCAAAATATAATTTTGCTTTTATGAAGTGTCCTCTGTTTTCGTATATATAGGCAAGCCTTAGGTAGGGTGGAGCAAATTTTTCGTCTTCTTCTATCATATCTAAATAATTATTTATTATATTACTTTCTGCTTGTTCTAATTCTTTATAGTCAAATTCATCCCTATTTTTATCTGTATAATATTCGATTACTTGGTATTTGCTAAATAATATTCTTTTATCAAAGCCATATAGGTTTTCATAAGCTTGTAAATATATTATTGCTGAGGCTGAATCATTTTTTAGTGATTCATATGCCTTACTTATTATATATTCAAAGGGTTCTTTAAGAATATCTTTTATATTTTTTATATATATCTGAGAATTTTTAATATCTTTTTTTATTCCTATTAGATAAATCATTGAGTCTATGAATTTTTCCAAATCTATGCCGGCATAAAAAGATTTATCCCTAAGACCTTTTTTTAAATATGAAAATTTAAGGGGATAATCTATCCCCTTTTTTAAATATATATCATCTTTAATTTTTATATTTTCTTTTAGTTCTATAAATCCTATTCTATCAATTTTTTCATTAATTTCTTTTTCTAATTTTTCTTCAATCGTCATAATATTCTCCCATATAGGCTCTTTTTCTTCTTGTTGAATTGTTTAATATTGTAAATAAATTGCCCCTAAAGATTGCATAAACTCCAGTCAAAAGAAGGGCGATTATCGCCTTTATATTGCTTGTACCCATTAGTGGTGACATTTGAAAATTGCCAAGAGGAATGTCGATTACATTTGACATCATTAATCCTTGTGCAATTGAAAAACCCATAACTTGTGTTATTAATAAATATAATATAAAAGGTAACATCCATAAAAAGGAATTTTCTTTTAAAAATTCTACGCACTTGCTATAGGCTTGAGTATAAGTATTTCCTCCAATATATATTTCTTCTGCTATGGGGTTAAAAAGAACTACTAAAATCACGCTTATGAATAAGTGTGCTACGGGTAAATTTCCAAGCATTGGTGTTATCCATGAAATTATTATCAATATAAAATATACTGAATATATTGATGAGAAATAGTCTGTAAATGACCTTGTAAAATTGTTAAAAGATATTCTGTTGTAATATATGACATCACTAAGCATAGAAAAATAACTAGATAATATCATAGAAGATACTATAGGCAACAAAAATCCAGATAATACCCCTAAAGTTGGGGCTATAAATATTGAAAAAATATTTATAGCTATTTGATATAAGGCTCCATAAAAAATTGGTCCTAATAATATTACAGGATTATCTTTTATGTTTTTAAGTGTTTTTTTTATGGCTTTATTATAAACTAAAGTTAAATCTTCAAAAAAACTCATAAAGCCTCCTTTACATCTTTTCAGGTGCTTTAATTCCTAACAAATCAAGCCCTTGTCTTATAACATTTTTTACGCTATAGCATAATAATAGTCTAGTATTTTTTGTTAGCTCATCATCTACAAGTATAGGTCTTTGGGTGTAAAATTTGTTGAAATTTTTTGCAAGCTCTACAATATATCTCGTAATAATATAAGGTTCAAATTTATTATGTGCATCTATAACTACATCTGTGAAATTGTATAAATTTCTCAAAATATCAACTTCTTCTTGACCTTGTAATAAGGAGAAATCAAATTTCTTATCTAAGGAAAATTCACCTTTTTCTAGTAGTGATGATATTCTGGCGTATACATATTGAACATATGGACCGCTTTCTCCTTCAAAAGATAAAGTTTTGTCCCAATTAAATACATAATCTTTTATTCTTTGATTAAATAATTCTTGGAATTTTATTGCTCCTATACCAACAATTTCAGCCAACTCTTCTTTGTTTTCAATTTTTCTTGATGTTTTTTCTTCTCTTTGGTCTAAAATTTCTCTTACTTTTTCTATAGCCCTATTCAAAACATCTTCAAGATATACTACTTTGCCTTTTCTTGTTGATAGGGTTCCGTCTTCTAAAGATACCATACCAAAAGCCACATGGATTATTTCATCATACCAATCAAAGCCCGCCTTTTTAAGAGCAGCTTTTAATTGTTTAAAATGCAAGCTTTGTTGAGAACCAACTACATAAATGCTTCTGAAAGGTTTATAATTTTCGTGTCTATATTTTGCTGCAGCTAAATCTCTAGTCAAATAAATTGTTGTACCATCACTTTTAACTACGATCGCTGGCGGCAAATCATACTCATCTAAGTTTATTACCTCTGCACCTTGAGATTCTTCTAAAATATTTCTATTTCTTAAATCTTCAATCAATGCAGGCATCTTATCTGAATAAAAACTTTCTCCATTATAGGAATCAAATTCTATATCAAGCATCTTATAAACTCTGTTAAATTCTTTTAAGGAAACTTCTTTAAACCATTTCCAAATCTCTACAGCCTCAGGATTTTGGTTTTCTAATTCTTTAAACCAATATCTGCACTCTTCTTTAACTTCTTTGTCTTCTTCTGCTAATGTGTTGACTTTAACATAAAGTTTTAAAAGCTCATCAATAGGATTTTCTTCTATTTTTTTCTTATCTCCCCATTTTTTGTAGGCATAGATAAGCATACCAAATTGAGTTCCATAATCTCCCAAATGGTTTATTGCTATGGTATTATAACCTAAAAATTGATAAATTCTTTTTATGGAATCTCCGATTACTGTTGATCTGATATGACCTATATGAAATGGTTTAGCTATATTTGTAGAGGAATATTCTACGCATACATTCTTTCCCCTACCTATGGTGCTTTTGCCAAAATTTTCTTTTTTATCAATAGTTTCTTTTAGAACTTCTTCTGCTAAAATATCTTTATCTATAAAGAAATTCAAATAAGCATTTTTATTTTCAATCTTTGCAAAATATTTAGATTCAATTTTTTTTGCCAACTCTTCTGCTATAATTGCTGGGTTTTTTCTGTAAATTTTTGCTAATGAAAATACTGGAAAGGCAAAATCTCCCATTTTATAATCAGGTGGAATCTCAACCATTCTCTCTATTTCATCTTTATTCAAGCCCTCGATATTTTCATTTAAAATATTTATAATTTCTTCTTTAAAATTAATCATAATCTCTCCTTATTTTAAAATTACTCTAGTTACTCCATCTCCACCTTCATTATAGGGTGCATCTGAATATGATTTTACATTTTTTTGTTTTTTTAGGTATTCTCTTAATTTTTTCCTTAAAACCCCTGTGCCTTTACCATGGATTAAGTTCACTGTTTTTAAGCCAGCCAAAAAGGCGTCATCAAGATATTTATCAACAAGATCTCGTGAATCCTCAAAGTTTTTACCCCTTAAATCTATCTGGCTTTTAACATCCATGGTTTTTGATTTAATGATGTTTCTGGTTTTTGTCTTTGACACTTCATCTATTGGATCAATCCTTGTAAGAGATTCTTTTGGTACTTTCATTTTCATTATACCTGATTGTATATAGATATTACCTTTACTATCAGGCAATTCCAAAACTGTAGAAATATTTCCAAATGAATTTCTTACCTGATCGCCTACTTTTATATCTTCAATGGGTTTTTTTGCCTTTTCAATTACAAATTTCTTGTCATTATCAACTTTTCTTATGCTATTTCTTAATAAATCACCCGACTCTTGTATTCTTCGTGCTTGGTCTGATGAAATCTCAGCCTTTAAAGATGATATCTCATCTAAAATTAAGTCCACATTTTCCTTAGTTGATAATAAAATTCTTCTCGCCTCATCTTTTGCCTCTTTAAGAATTTTCTCCTTAGAATTTTCAATCTTTTTTAATTCAATTTCAAGCCTTGCGTTTTGTTTTTCCAGATCGCTTTTATGTCTTTTTGCAAGTTCTTTAAATTCTCTTGTCTTGGTCCTATCTTTTTCAATAGATGCAAGAACTTTTTCAAATTCTATATTTTCTTGAGATATAAGATCCCTAGCATGATTTATAATTTTTTGAGATAGACCAAGCCTTTTTGAAATCTCAAAGGCATTAGATTTTCCCGGCAGACCGATTAAAAGTTTATAGGTGGGGCTTAGGGTATTTATATCAAATTCCATTGATGCATTTTTTACCCCTTCTGTTGTCAGAGCATAAATCTTTAGCTGATTGTAGTGGGTTGTTGAAATACATCTTATTTTTCTTTCTAACATAAAATCCATTATTGAACGAGCAAGAGCCGCTCCTTCTGTGGGATCTGTTCCCGCTCCTAATTCATCAAATAATACTAATGAATCTTCATCTACTTTTTCTAAAATTTCTACAATATTAGTCATATGTGATGAAAAGGTAGACAAATTTTGCTCTATAGACTGTTCGTCACCTATATCTGCAAATAAATTATTAAATATGCCCACTTGTGAATCTTCATCGGCTGGTATATGTAAACCATACTGAGCCATAAGCTGTAAAATTCCTAGGGTTTTTAAAGTTACTGTTTTTCCACCCGTATTGGGTCCTGTTATTATTAAGGATGTAAAATCTTTACCTATATAAATATTTATAGGTACTGCACTTTTCCTATTTAACAATGGATGATAGGCATTTTTTAAATCAATATATCTATTTTTATTGATCTTGGGAAGATTTGCTCCCATATCAAGAGATAATTTGCCTTTAGCAAAAATAAAATCAATTTCTCTTAAAATTAATTCGTTTGACTCAATAGAAGTTGAAACTTCAGCGACTTCTTCAGATAATTCTTTTAAAATTTTTTCAACTTCTTCTTTTTCTTCAATTTTTAAAGTTTTTATCTCGTTATTAGCATTAACAACTTCAATAGGCTCAATGTATACAGTTTGCCCTGACCCTGAAATATCATGGACAAGACCTTTTACCTTTGACTTATTTTCATTTCTTACAGGAATTACATATCTACCCTCACGCATAGTGATAATACAGTCTTGAAGATAATCTTTTTGACTCTGTAAAATTTTTTCTAGCTTTTCTCTCAAAGAGCCTTGCAATTTAACTATGCTTCTTCTTATTGAAAGAAGTTTTCTTGATGCATCATCAGCAACTTGATCTTCTGATATTATTTTTTTATTTATGGAGTCTTCTAAATTTCTATTAATATATAAATTATCAATTAAATCTTTAATTATACTTATGTTTTCTGTATTTTCATCCTTATCATCTTTTTTTAAGTAATTTTTTAAAAGCCTAGAAACTCTTAAAAAATTACTTATGTCAATAAGATTAGAAGGGTTTAATATTCCACCCAATGATGCTCTTCTTAAAACATCTCTTAAGGAAATAATTGCAAAAAGAGGCGGTTCCCCTTTTTTTACAATTAAACTTACTGCTTCAGAAGTTTCTCTTAACCTTTTATTAATTTCTTCATAATCGGTTGATATTTCTATTTCATCTATATAATCTTTGGTTATATTTGCAGAAGCAAAATATTTTAATTTCTCTAATATCTTATTAAGTTCCAAAGTTCTTATAGCTTTTTTAAAAGTCATAATATCCCCCTGTGGAAGTGTCCCTTTGTTAATGAATGAGTTTTTTCTTTAATCTTAATCTTTAACTTTTCTGTCTTTTCTTTATTGTAGCCTAATTTGTAATGTGAGTAAACATCTTCTAAAAATTCATCTGAAATGATAAATGGGCTTATATTTAATTTTTTTAAATCGTCCATTTCCTTATCTAAAAATATAGGATAGGAGTTTAAAATTTCTGAAATATGTCCTCTTCTGATCAGTTCAAAATCAACATTTTTTTCATCTCTCAAATAATAATTTGTATATGCACAATTTTTACAGTTAGAATCGTCCAAACAACCCTTGACTAAAGCGTAGGGACAATGGTTCATGGTCATAACTGGTATTTTCCCATAAACAATTAGGCTTAAATTGAAATCAGTCTTTTCCCTTATCTCTTTAATTTGAGATAAATTCAGTTCAGGGGATAAAACCGCAGAAGAAAAGCCAATTTCCTTCAAAAAATTAAGATCTGAAAGATTAAAAATATTTAGTCCAATATCTGCGTGAAGGCTAAAACCTAAATCCCATAACACTTCAATTTGACCTATGTTATTTATAAAAATACCCTGTATTTTTTTATCTTTAATATTATCCCTTATTTGTTCAAGCTCTTTAGAATCATAAATTTTCCCTAACTTTATATATACTTTTTTAAAATTTAATTTATCTAAATCTATCTTAGCTAAATCTTCATATCTTAAAATTATCTTAATATTTTCATCATTAAGTAGTTTTAAATTACTTAAAGAGGAAATTTCAACAAAGATTTTGCCATCTTCTTTTTTATAAGTAGGTATTTTTTTTAAATTTTCTTCTATTTCATTTCTATCTATGGCTGATAATTTTTCCTCAAATATGCTGACCAATTCCCTTCTCATCTGATTAATCTGAGAGGTTTTTAAAAATGAATCTTCATCCATTTCAATATTTATATTTTTTATCCTAAAAACTGTATCCCCTAGTTTTTCTAAAAGGTCTTTTATCTTTTCTTGACTTAGTGGAGCATTTTGCGATTTTTCCACAAAATCTTTTGAATAAATATCTATTGTATAGCCAGAACAATATCCTATTAAATGGGCTTTTTCTCCCTTTTTAATTATCATATTTAAGTCTAAATCTAGAAAAAAATCATCTTTTCTATTAATCTTTTTTTCTAATTTTTTTTGTAAATCAATGGAAAAAGTTCTATTAATCACCGAAGGGACTTTTATTTTTTTATTAATATTTATCTCATATATTTTGTCTTTTTTAAAGTCCTTAAAAGACTTTTGACCAAATCTCTCTTTAAGTCCCAAAAATTCCAATCCATCTCCAACTTCAATATCCCTACTAAATTTTACCTTATAATAATTCCCTTTACCTTCTAAGACTTTTCCAATCTCAATCCCTCTGTTATCAGGTCTATCTATGGAAATAAAATTTTTACCAAAATCTTTATTATTAATGCCTTTAGTAAATCCCCTATTAAATATCTGCAGGACTTCTTCCCTATCATTTTTATTTAACTCTCCATCAAGAACTTTTTTATAGGTGCTAACAATTTGATATACATACTCTGGATTTTTCAACCTACCTTCGATTTTTAAAGAATAGGCTCCCAAGTCTATTAAATTTTTTACAGTATCTAAAGAATTCAAATCTTTTGGAGATAAAAAATATTGTCTTTGTGAAAGACTTTTGCCATTTTTACTTATGAGTTCATAAGATTTTCTACAAGCACCCCTACATTCTCCACGATTGCCAGATTTTCCTCCTATCATTGAAGACATCAAACATTGACCTGAATATGATACGCACAAGGCTCCATGAATAAAAACTTCAATTTCTAAATTCGTCTTTTCTTTTATGAGTTCAAGTTCATAAAGTGGTGTTTCTCTAGCTAAAACTACCCTAGAAAACCCTAAATTTTCAAGAAATTTTGCCCCATAATAATTATTTATTGTCATCTGTGTAGAAGCATGAAGTTCAAAATCTTTTAATTCTTTCTTTATTCTCATGGCAAAGCCAATATCTTGCAAAATGAGGGCGTCAACACCTATATCATATAGGCTTTTAACAAAATCCATTGCCTCATCCATTTCCTTGTCAGCAATTAAAATGTTTACTGTTACAAAAACCCTCTTATTTCTCAAATGTGCATAATTTACTGCTTTTTCAATTTCATCTACAGAAAAATTTGATGCCTTAGCCCTTGCTGAAAATTTTTGACCACCCAAATAAACTGCATCGGCACCTGCCGATATTGCCACAATAAATGTTTCGTAATTTCCTGCAGGTGCCAAAATTTCATAATTATTTCTCATCATATAAACTTTCCAATTCTCTTGATAAGTCTATTATCTTTTTTTGTGCTTGTTGATTTTGATTTTTTAAATTATTATTTTCTTTTCTTAAGTTACTAATATCTTCGTTTAGAATTTTGATTTTATCATTCTTTTTAAAATTATCACTAGATTTTTCTTTGAGTTCTTCGTTAGTTTTGTTGAATTTTTTACGCAAGTCTAAAATTTCATCATTGGATTGTTTATTGACTCCTCTTAATTTAGAAATTTCTTCCTTAAGTTTAGAAATTTCTTCAACCTTTTCTAAAGCTTGTGCTTTATCCTGACTGATTTTGCCCATTTCAGCCTTTGATTTCTTTTCCTTTTGCAACTCATCTAGGATATTTAGAGCCGTTAAAATAGTTGATTCCAATTGATTTAACTTATAATTGGACTTTTCAATATTAGTAATTCTTTCATTTAACTCTGTGGCAAGATTTTTTATATAAGATGGGTCTTCTCCTCCTACCACATAGAATTTCATGTCTTTAATTTTTACTTCTACACGCTTTTGTGACATAAATCCTCCTAACTTCTCAATACTGCCCCCAATTGTTTTTCAATTGATTTTACAACATTATCTGAAATAGTGCTGATATCATCATCAGTTAAAGTTCTATCTTTACTTCTAAATACTAAAGAGAAGGCTAAAGATTTCTTGCCTTTTTCTATATTATCTCCCTCATAAATATCGAATACTTTAAAGGATTCCAATAGGTCTTTTCCATTATCTTTTGCAATTTTTTCAATTTGAGAGGCTTCAATATCTCTATCCATAACAAAAGCAAAATCTCTTTTTATTGAAGGATATTTGAAAAGTTCCTTAAAAGTATAATTATTAATTGAATTTTCAGTGATAAAGTCAAAGTCAAGTTCTGCTACATAAACTTTTTTCTTCATTGAGTAATTTTTAAGAACTAAAGGATGAACTTCTCCAAGTATTCCCAAACTGTGGTCCTTATAAAATATCTCTGCACACCTACCTGTGTGAAGATAAGATTTCTTTATTCTTTTATAGGTAAAGCCTGATAGTCCTACATTCCACAATATTTTTTCAATGCTTTCTTTTAAATAATAAAAATCACCAATATCATAAAATCCCATTACAAGTTTTAATTTTTCTTCTGGTAATTCTTTTTGAGATTTAAAGAATGTATTTCCAATTTCAAATCCTGCTACATTTTCATTAAATCTTGCTGCATTTTTGGAAAGAGCATCGATCATTGAAGGAATTAGAGAAGGTCTCATAATAGAATAATCTTCGCCTAAGGGATTCAAAATATTTAAAGCATCTCTTATTGGGTCATCTTTATCAATATTTAACTTATCAAATATTGTTGGACTTACAAAAGAATAAGTCATAAATTCATTGTAGCCAAGCCCAGTCAAGAAGTTTTTAATTCTTATTTCAATTTCCCTGTAATGAGGGCGAGAGCCAACTGAAAGTTCCCCACGCAAAGGCTTTTTTTCAATATTTGCATAGCCATAAATTCTTGCCACTTCTTCAATTAAATCTTCAGCTATATTTATATCTCTTCTAAATGTTGGAACTTTTGCGCTTATTATATCTCCATTAATTTGACATTTAATTTCAAGCCTTTGCAAAATAGATGCAATTTCTTCTATTGAAAGTTCTATGCCCATTAGGTTGTTATTTTTTTCTTTAGAAAGTTCAATTACTTTTTCTTCTACCTTATTTTTATATACATCAATATGCCCATCAATAACATTACCAATGTTTAAAGCTTGAGCCAAATGGCACATACGATTTACAGATATTTCACAAAGATTTGGGTCAAGCCCCTTTTCAAATCTTCCAGAAGCTTCAGAGCGAAGGTTTAATCTTTTTGATGTTTTTCTGATATTGTCTTCATTAAAGCAAGCTCCTTCAATTAAAACATTTTTAGTGTTTTCGTTGATTTCAGAATCCAAGCCTCCCATTATTCCACCAAGACCTATGATTTCTTCTCCATCAGTAATTAAAATATCTCCACTTTTCAAATCTCTTTCTTTTCCATCAAGGGTCTTAAATTTTTCTCCATCTCTTGCTTCTCTAACTACTACTTTTTTATTTTTCAAAGAGTCTAGGTCAAAAGCGTGCATAGGAGTTCCTAATTCAAGCATAATAAAGTTAGTTAAGTCAACAATATTTGAAATTGGTCTAACTCCTGCTGCCATCAAATAATTTTGCATCCACAAGGGTGATGGTTCAATTTTTATATCAGATAAAACTCTTGAATAATATCTATAACAATTTGGAGTGTCTATTTGAATATCTTCTAAAAAGTCCTTGATATTTCCTTTGGCATTTTTAACTTCAACAGAGGGTCTTTTTATTTTTTTATCAAGAGTTGCCGCTGTTTCTAGAGCCATGCCTATGATTGATAGACAATCTGGTCTATTTGGAGTAATTTCAAACTCTATAATTGGTTCATTTAAGTCTAAAAGTTCTATTACATCTGCGCCAACTTCTGTATTTTTTGGAAAAATAAATATCCCATTTCTTGCTTCTTTAGGAATAACAGAAACATCGTATCCAAGTTCTTCTAAAGAACACATCATCCCTTGTGATTCTACTCCTCTAAGTAGTCCACTCTTAATTTCTATTCCATTATGAAGTTTTGCTCCGTCAAGGGCTACAGGGACAATTGCTCCTTCAAAAACATTTTTCGCTCCCGTAACAATTTGTAAATCTTTATCTTTAAAATTAACTTTGCAAACAACTAATTTATCAGCATCAGGATGCTTTTTTATTTCTATAATTTTACCAGTATATACACCTTCTATGCCCTCAGACCTTGTAATAATAGATTCAACGTGAGAACCTGAGTCTGAAAGTTTATCTGCAAGTGTTTTTATATCTTCATCTAAATCTATATAATCCTTCAACCATTTAATAGGTACGTACATTTCTCCTCCTAAAATTGTTCCAAAAACTTAGTATTATTTTCAAACATCATTCTAATATCTTTTATGCCATATCTTACCATGGCTATTCTGTCAATTCCCATACCAAAGGCAAAGCCTGAATAAATTTCAGGGTCAATACCACAATTTCTAAGAACGTTAGGATGAACCATACCGCAGCCTAAAAGTTCCATTGACCAACCTGTATGATTACAGCTAGGGCATCCCTTGCCTTTGCAATTTGGACAAGTGGTATCTACTTCCAAAGAAGGTTCTGTAAAAGGAAAATAATGGGGTCTATATCTTGTTTTCATATCTTTTCCAAAAAATGCCTTGACAAAATAATCGAGCGAATGCATTAGATTAGCAATTGTTACATTTTTATCTATTACTAGACCTTCCATTTGGTGGAACATTGGTGAGTGTGTTGCATCAACTTCATCATTTCTAAAAACTCTTCCTGTACATATCATTCTCAAAGGAGCTCCTATTTCTTTCATAGCTCTGATTTGACAAGGTGAAGTTTGTGTTCTAAGTAATTTTTTATCATCAAAATAAAATGTATCTGTCATATCTCTGGAAGGATGATTTGCTGGAGTATTTAATAAATCAAAATTATTTTCTACAGTTTCAATTTCAGGTCCGTCATATACTAAAAATCCCATTTTAATAAACAAATCTTCCAAGTCTTCGATAGTTCTTTTTAATGGATGGTAGTGTCCAAGAATTAAATTATCAGTTTCTAAGGTAACATCTATTCTTTCAGCTTTTAACTTTTCTTCCAAAAGTGCATTTTTTATAATATTTTCTTTTTCTTTTAGTGAGTTTTCAATATTTTCTCTAATTTCATTGGCAAGGGCTCCCATTTTAGGTCTTTCTTCCTTAGAGAGTTTGCCCATTTCCTTTAAAAGTCCCGTTAAGGCTCCTTTTTTACCTAAATATTTTATCTTTATCTCTTCAATTGTTTTTAAATCTATGGCATCCTTAATATTATTTAAAGATGCTTCTTTAATTTTGAAAAGTTCCTCTCTCATAACATCCTCCCTTTTTTCCTTATAATTATACCATTAGGATAAAAGCAATACAAAAATTTTTCTAAATATACTTACAATAAATTAATAAATACCAATATATCCGTCAGTTCTTTTTTCTGTAGCACCTACATAAGATCCGTTTTCTAGCCTTAAAATAATTTGTCCTCTGCCCATATCTGTATAATCAGATCTTATAATCATATTATGACCAAATTCCTTTAAAGTATTAATCATATAATTTCCGTAATCCATTTCTATTTCCACATTTTTATCTCCTGTCCACATAAATCTTGGAGCATCAAGAGCCGCCTGTGGATTCAAATTAAAATCAATCATATTTGTTAGTACTTGAACATGAGCCTGTGGCTGCATAAAACCTCCCATAATTCCAAAGGGACCTATTGCTTTATTATCTTTACTAATAAAACCTGGAATTATTGTGTGATAAGGAAGTTTTCCTCCACTCAAAGCATTTACACTGTTAGAATCAAAAGAAAAATTAGCAAGTCTATTATTTAATGCAATTCCTGTAGTTGGTACTACAATACCAGAACCGAATCCATTATAGTTTGATTGAATTAAAGAAACCATATTTCCCTCACTATCAGCCGTAGCCATATAAACTGTAGAAGGTGAAATAGGTAAAATATTTTTATAATTTTTTGCACAAGTTCCTATTAATTTTTTTCTTTTTTCGGCATATTCATCAGATAAAAGTTCATCTACTCTTTTTTTCATAAAAGATGGGTCTGCAATATATGTTTTGCCATCTGTCATAGCAATTTTTATAGCCTCGATAATTTTGTGCAGAGTTTTTGGGTCTTCCCTGTCAGTTAAAGTTAATTTATTTAAAATGTTTAGCGCCATTAAAACTGAAACTCCGTGACCATTCGGTGGCATCTCCCAAATATCATAACCTTTATAATTTGCACTTATAGGATCTACCCATAAAGGCTTATATGCTTTCAAATCATCTATATCTAAAAAACCTCCAAGGTCTTTAACAGAAGTAGAAATTTTTCTTGCCAAATCACCACTATAAAAAGATTTCCCCTCGGTTTCTAAAATTTCTTCCAAGGTATTTTTCAAATTATCATTTTTTACTATATCTCCAGCTTTTGGTGCTTTCCCCTTATCAGAAAATACCTTGAAAAATTCTTCTAAGCCACAAATATCTTTTAAATTTTTATATTTATTAACTTCATCATCCCAAAGTTTTGCAACTTTTGGAGAAAGGGCGTAACCATTCTTAGCATAATTAATTGCTGGTTCAAAGATTTCTTTTAAAGGCAATTTACCAAACTTATTATAAATTTCAAACCAAGCCCCAACTGCCCCCGGTGTGTTTACTGAATCTACTCCAAAGAAAGGCATATCCTCATAAGATTTTTCTCTAAGAGCTTGTATTGATATTTTCTTAGGACTTCTACCACTTCCATTGATACCATATAATTTATTTTTATATGAAATTATGGCAAATAGATCAGCACCCAAACCATTACAGGTCGGTTCCACAACTGGCATAGAAATAGCTGCTGCAAGGGCTGCCTCAATAGCATTTCCACCTTTTCTTAAAATTTCAATACCCGCTAGTGCAGCACTTGGATTAGATGTTGCTACCATTGATTTATTTGAAAATACTACTCCTCTTCTTGAAGAGTATGGATAAGAATTAAAATTAAATTCCATAAATCCTCCTACTTATTTTTATATTTTAACATAAGTGAATTTTTTCAATGATAAATAAAGAAAAAACTCTGAATATATCAGAGCTTTTAAATTATTATTCATTAGGCTTTGCAAAAATCATTTTGCCTGCTGCAGTTTGTAGGGCGGAGGTAACTGTAACATCAATAGTTTTTCCAATAAGATGTTTACCATTTTCGACAACAATCATAGTCCCGTCATCAAGATAACCTAAACCTTGGTTAAATTCACGACCGGCTTTTACTATTTGAATTTGCATTTCTTCTCCCGGCAAATAAACGGGTTTTACTGCATTGGCAAGTTCATTAATGTTTAAAACAGGAATTTTTTGAACAAGAGCGACTTTATTTAAATTGTAATCATTTGTTACGATTTTACCGTTTAAATCACCTGTAAGTTTAAGAAGTTTTGAATCAACTTCTGAAATATCTTCATAGGGTTCTTGTTCAATAACTAAATTTACATCATTGAGGTTTTGAATCTCCTTTACAACATCTAAGCCTCGTCTTCCTCTTTTTCTTTTTAAAGAATCAAAAGAATCAGCAATATGTTGCAATTCTTCCAAGACAAAAACTGGTATAACAATTGTCCCCTCAACAAAACCTGATTTAATAATATCCAAAATTCTTCCATCTATAATTACTGATGTATCAAGAACTTTTGGAGTCCCCTCAAAGTTTTTATATTTTATTTTATCTTTAGGTGGTTTTTTGTTGGACACAACAAAATCTTTAATCTTAAAATTTAATACATCCTTATTTGAAAGACCAATTTTTAATCCTAAGTACCCAAATATTCCATATAAAATAATTGAGATGGCACTACCCACATAAGGAATTGGGATTTTGTATATAGGCTGAGAAATTAAAAAAGCCAATATAAAACCAACAATAATTCCTAATACCGCAAAGATAATTTCTGTTAATGACCTTTGTTTTAGTTCCTTTTCCCATATAGTTAAAAGTTCTATCAAAGAATTGAAAACTTTAGATGAAAAAATAAAAAATATAAGTGCAAATAAAATAACAATAACTAAAGAAATAACAAAGATAACATTATCATTGCCGATACTTTTCACAAAATCAATCTGAGTAATGATTGATACCAAAAAATAACCAGCTCCGGCACCAATAAGAGTAAACAAAATTCTAAATATTTTTGCCACTATAGAACGGTTCTTATTAATAAATATTCCCCCTATCCAAAAATAGCCTCATCAACCATTGAAACAACTTCATCAACATCTTTATCAAATACTAGTGCCATTTCTGAAATTATAATAATCCTTGCTTCATTTAAAATTTTTCTCTCACCTGTAGAAAGAGATTTTTTTGAATCTAACTTTTCCAAAGATTTTATAACCCCAGCTATTTCGATCAGGTTTCCTGACTTGATTTTATCCAAGTTGAATCTGTATCGTCTGTTCCAATTTGTGGGCATTTTAAATTTTTCTTCTGAAGAAAGAATTTCTAAAACTTCCTCCATTTCACTGATTTCCATGATTTTTCTCACACCGACCTCATCGGCTTTTTTTACAGGGATCATAACTTTTAATTTATTTATAGGTAAAAGCAAAACATAGTACTCGTGTTTTTTTCCTAAAATTTCCCTGTCTTCTATCGCTACAATTGTTCCCGCCCCATGCATGGGATAAACAACCTTATCGCCTATTTTAAACATTTTCTACCTCCAATACCATATTAAAGTATATCAGAAAAAGATAAAAAAGTAAAATTTTTAGTATATCATAGAAATATAATTATTGCAAAATATATAGATAAATATTTTATATTTTTTAATCTTATTAATATAGAAAAAAAAACGTGGAAAATCCACGTTTTCTATATATTCTATAAACTTCTATTCTCTCTACTTTTTTTGTAGGGAAAATTTTTTCTTGCTTCTTTTACCAGATCTGCTTCAATAGAAAAAACTTCTACTCCTTCATCTTCGCCCATGTCGAGCAAAACCTCTCCATAGGGTGATGTTATCATGGAATGAGCCCAGGCATTTTTTGAAAGTTCATTATCCCTTGCTATTGAAGGAGAAATTAAAAAGCATTGAGTATCCATAGCTCTTGCTCTGTTGCAAAGCTCCCAAAATCTTTTTCCAGTTTTTATCATAAAAGTTGAGGGCATAAAAATTACTTCTGCTCCAAAATTTACAAGACTTTGAAATAGCTCAGGAAATCTTGAATCATAACATATCAAAAGACCTGCATTTGCAAATTCAGTTTGGAATACTCCTAGAGATTTACCACCTGTAATGGTATCTGATTCCTTAAAACCTTCTATGTCAAAAAGATTTATTTTTGAATAGGAAAAAATTTCTTTGCCACAAGCATTAAATACAAAAGACTTATTATAAATTTTATCACCGTCACTAATAGGAATAGAACCACCAACAAGATATATCCCATACCTTTTAGCGACCTTTTTCATAAGTTCATAGGACTCTTCCCCCTCTTGCTCCTTAAATTTTGTAAAATAAGAATTTTGATAGGGGCAATTCCACATTTCAGGAAGTGCAACTACATCTGCTCCTTTTTGGCAAGCTATATCTACAAGTTCTTCCATTCTTTTTAAATTGTAATCCTTATCACCTTTAGAAGCTATCTGAATTATGCCGACCTTAAAATTTTTCATTTTTTCTCCTTATATAAACCTAATAAACAATACTAAAATTCCCAATATTATTCTATAAATTCCAAAATATGTGAAGTCATTATTTCTAATATATGATAGAAATTTTTTTATTACAATTAATGCTACAATATATGAAACTATTCCGCCAACAATAATCAAAAACCATTGCCATAAACCAAAGGAAATACCAATTTTTATAACTTTTAAAGCCGTTGCTCCTAACATAGTTGGGATTGCAAGATAAAAGGAAAATTTTGCAGCTGATGTTCTTGAGCATCCAAGTAACATAGCTCCAATTATTGTCGCCGCAGACCTTGAAGTGCCTGGTACCATAGCTAAGCATTGAAATACACCAATAAAAAATGCTGTTTTCAAAGAAATATCATCTAAATCATTATACTTAAAATTGGAATCTTTATTCTTTTTTTCCATTAAAATAATAATTATCCCATAAAAAATAAGGGCTATAGATACAGTAACTTCATTAAATAAATACTTGTCAATTAAATCATCAAATAAAAATCCCAATACTGCTGCTGGTAAAAAACCTATTATTATTTTTGCTAAGAGTCGCATAGTTGGCATATCTCTTAATTTCCATTTGTCCTTTAAAGATAAGCTTTTATATTTATCTCCAACTTTTTCTTGTATCTTATATTTTCCAATAGGGTTTAAATCATTAAAATATAAATACAAAACAGATAATATTGCTCCTAATTGAATTATTACAAAAAATGCATTAGAAAATTCCTTGGGACTAAGCTCAATAAATTTTCCAAAAAGAATTAAATGTCCTGTTGATGAAATAGGTAAAAATTCTGTCAAGCCTTCAACTATTCCAAGAATTAAAACTTTAAATAAATCAAAAATCATACTAACCTCCATAGTGAATAATTATACCATTAGCATAAAATTTTACATAGTGTTTGACGAAAAAAAGGAGGTTACTCCCCTCCTCTTTCTAAATTTAAAAACTTTGTATATTCTTTTTTAAATACCAGCTCTACAGTTCCTGTAGGACCATTTCTATGTTTAGCAATTATAAGTTCACCGATATTTGGCTTTTCAGATTCCTCTTTATTGTAATACTCATCCCTGTATAAGAACATAACAACATCTGCATCTTGTTCAATTGCTCCAGATTCTCTCAAATCAGAAAGAATAGGTCTGTGGTCGCTACGAAGTTCGGGCGCTCTGGAAAGTTGTGACAAAGCTATTACTGGTACATCTAATTCTTTTGCTATCGCCTTTAGATTTCTAGAGATTGTTGAGATTTCTTGTTGCCTTGATTCAACCCTTCCAGACATCTGCATCAGTTGCAAATAATCTATAACAATAAGGTCAAGACCCTTTTCAACTTTCATTCTCCTACACTTAGCCTTTAATTCTAAAGGGCTTATAGCAGCCGTATCATCTATTTCTATTTTTAAATCAGATATAATTGGCATTGCATTAATTATTTTTGTCCACTCATCTTCATTAATATCTCCAGAAATAACTTTTTGCAAATCTACGTGTGCATTTGATGAAATTACTCTTTGTACTAGTTGATTTTTGCTCATTTCCAAAGAAAATATCGCCACCCTAGCATCATTTTTTAAAGCAGCATTTGTAGCAATATTTACCATTAGAGCTGTTTTTCCCATTGAAGGTCTAGCTGCAATTAAAACTAAATCTGATTTTTGAAGTCCTGAAAGTTTTCTATCTAAATCTACAAAACCAGTTGATAAGCCTGTAAGTCCACCAGGATTTTGTGCTCTTTGTTCCATTTGACTAAAAGAATCAAGCACAATATCTCTAATGTTTACAAGTCCATGTCTATTAGAATCTTCATTAATTTCGAAAATACTTTTTTCTGCAAGTTCAATTAAACTTGACGCAGCCGCCTCTGGTGAATAAGCCTTTGTTATGACTTTTGAAGAAGAATCTATTAATTTTCTTAAAATAGATTTTTCTTTAATAATGTTTAAATAATATCTTGAATTTGAAACCGCTGCAACTGAGGAAGAAATATCAGCTAAATATACACTTCCACCAATTTCTTCCAAAGAATCAGTTCTTAATAATTCTTCTGATAAAGTTACCACGTCACAGGCTTCATTTCTGTTGTATATAGATAATATGGAAGAATAAATTTTTTGGTGTGCAGGAGAATAAAAATCTTCTACTGAAATTATTTCAATAGATAAAGTAATTGCCTCTTTAGACAAAAGCATTGCCCCAAGAGCTGAAGTTTCAGCATCATTATTGTGGGGTGGGATTCTTAAATTTTCCGTATCCAAATTATTTAATTCCATATCTTCCATTTTTATTCACCATCAACTTCAACTTTTATATTTGCAACTATTTTAGGATATAATTTTATTTCAATATTTTTTAGCCCTATAGATTTTATATTTTCTGCAAGATCTATTTTTTTCTTATCTATCTGAACATTGTATTGCTTTTTTATTTGATCAGCTATATCTTTTGAGGTAATAGCTCCAAATAATTTTCCACCATCACCGGCTTTAGCAGTGATTAATATTTTCTTACTTTCTAACTTTTTCTTAAGTTCCAAAGCTTGTTTTCTGTTTTCCTTTTCATTTTCTTCTTCTATTCTTTTTTCTTCTTGCCATTTTGCTAAATTTTCTTTAGTAGCTTCAATAGCAATTTTCATTGGGATTAAGAAATTTCTAGCATAGCCATCCTTAGCATTAATTAAATCCCCACTTTTTCCTAAATCTTTATGGTCTTTTATTAGAATTATTTTCATCTTTATTCTCCTTATTTTCTTCCATGTATTCATTAATAGCATCTGTTAATTTTTTCTCTGCTACTTCAAAATCCTTGGTGTCGAGCTGAGCTCCAGCCATATTCAAATGACCTCCACCACCAATTTTTTCTAAAATTAATTGAACAGAAACAACTTCACCCCTAGATCTTCCAGAAATATGAATTTTATCTTTTGATAAAGTCATAACAAAAGATGCGTCAATACCATTAATTTCAAGAAGTGCATCTGCAGATTGAGCTGCAACTAAAACCGAATTATCAAGTTCTTTCTCAAATTTTGCTACAGCAATATTTCCGCCAATTATTTTTGCAGACTGAATAACTTCAGCCCTATATATCATAGTTGAAAAATCATCTTCAAAAAGTGCCTTAACTTTTGTCATGTCTGCTCCTGCTCTTCTCAAAGTTGAAGCAGCTTCAAAAGTTCTAACTCCTGTTTGGAAAGAGAAATTTTTCGTATCTACAACAATACCACTCATTAATGCATCAGCTTCAAAATGAGTTAAGTTTAAGTCATCTGACATATATTCAAGCATTTCTGTAATTAATTCACAAGTAGATGAAGCATAGGGCTCAACATATGTCAATACAGGATTTTTAACAAATTCTCCACCTCGCCTGTGATGGTCAATTACTACAACCTGAGTTGTTCCATTTAATAGTTTGGGACATTCTGTAAAAGATGGTTTGTGATTATCTACAAGTATTAGCAATGAAGAATTTTTAATACTTGACAGAGCCTCATCTCTAGAAACAATTTTTCTATAAGTTTCAGGCTCCTCCTTCTTCATTCTTTTTATTAGATTATCTATAGATGGATTTGATTGTTCTAAAACAATAAAACCATCCTTATTCCTATTTAAAGTCGCCCTTAGAACACCTATTGCTGCACCTATTGCATCCATATCAGCATTTATATGGCCCATAACATAAACATTTTCTGATCTATCAATTAATTGTCTTAAAGCTTCACCAATTACCCTAGCTTTTACTTTATTTCTTTTTTCTACAGCCTTCGATTTTCCACCAAAGAATTCATAGTTATCTGAAACTTTTATGACAGCTTGATCTCCACCACGTCCTAAAGCTATATCCAAACAGGAATCTGCTTCAACATTAGCCGCCTTAAAATTAAGACCGATTGAAGATGTCCCAATGGATAAGGTAATAGGCATAGAGTTTTCTCTATTTAATTCTCTTAAATCATCAAGAATATCAAATCTTTTTTCCCTGATATCAAGGAAAGATTTGTAATCTAAAATAACCAAATAAGAATCTTCATTGTATTTTCTAAATAAAGCATCGTACTGTTCAAAATATGATCTTATTGTTGAGTCAATAGCTGCGATTAATTGTGGTTTATTAGCTGATGGAGTGGAATCCATAGCTTCATCATAATTATCTACTTCTAATTTAACAACTATAGGATACTCATTTGTATATTTTTTCTTTAGCTCAAAATAAGCTGAATTGTTTACGAAATAAAATAAAGTTACCTTATCTCTTCCACCTTTTGACTTAGATGTGTCACAAATATTTACATAAGCTCTATAGTAATCCATAGCAATATTTACATCAAAGGATTTTTTATCATCATCCTTTAAAATATTTTTGAAATCAACGTCTTTAATAAAATCATCAATATTCTCATTCATAAGTTCCATATCTTCAAAAAGATTTAGAAAATGAGTGTTGTACCAAATAATAATTCCTTTTTCATCTGTAACAACAAGTGGATGTGGCATATTAAATATTGCTGTCTTAGTTAATGAATCAAAGTCCTCATCTAAATTTTCCACATATTTTTTATTATCTTCATTTTTCTTCTCAATAGATTTGTAGGTAATTATAATGATGTAAATAAAAATTAGAAATAGGCCAAGACCTGCTTGAATTTTATATAGACCAGCTACAACAATTGCTATAAGACCAAAAATCATATAGGCAGCAAAATCTTTCATTGAAAAATTATTTTTCATATTACACACCTATCTTTCTAAAATCTATAAACAAATCTACTGCGCCTAAAAATATAAATAGCATTTGCAAGAATGGAAAAGTTAGACTAACAATTATAATAATAGTTTGCAAAAATCTACTAACCTTCATAGAAGTCATGAAAAACTTTATAATTGCTAGACCTTCAACAAAGAGTAAAAATAAAAGAATAAACAATAAGTTTTTATAAATAATCTCTGTTCCCTGTGGAAATTTCAATAGATATAAAACACCAATAGTCGCAAAGCCTAAAAAAATAACCTCTTTTGGTATCTTAATAAATTCCAAAGATGGTGGACCTATAATTATTCTTCCCTTTGCAAACATAGTCCTGACAACTGAAATATATACTATATAAGAAAAAACCAAAGATGAAATAATAAGGTAAGATGGTGCCATTTGCAAGAAAGTATAATACAAGTTTGAAACTCTTGATGTGATATCAAAAATTTCAGTATCTGCAAGGCCGACTTCACTACCTATATTGGTATAAATGTTGATTAATCCCTCAAGAGTTTTTTTAGAATTTAAAACCTCTGAATTAATACCAAAAGAAACCAGTAAAACTATAACGGATGCAAAAAATGAAATTGCACCAGCTATAAAGATATGAGTTCTTGACTTTCTACTCGTAATCATATAATGGAAAACCAAAATTAAGGGTCCGAAAATTGTAAATACAACAAAACCATCTATAGGATTAAAAATTGCGCCTAAAAGCACACAAACCCCTATAAATATTCCCATAATTTTAAGGATTCCCTCCTTAATGGATTCTACAATATACATCGAAGGGAAAAAAATATATAAAAATGGAAACACTACACCACATAAGGCTAAAAGAATTGATTTAATAGCCAACATGAGTAAATCTCCATAGTTCTTTTTATCTTCCAAAGAATCAACTCCTCCAACATATTTTACCATACCAGTACAAGTTTATACAAGAATACAGATTTTCAAAAATACGGAAAATTAGAGAAAAAGAAATATTATTTAATAATATTATTTATACAAAAATTTTTTATTATTTTTCTACAAAATATTTTATAAATTAACCTTAAAATATAAAAAAATTATAATAAGTGTAAAAAGCTAAAGTTAAATTTACAAATAATATATTAATTTTTCACTTACTTAACAATATATGTTATATTTTACCCATATATAATTAAAAAATATAAAAATTTAAGCATTATATTATGAAATACATTCCACTTTATGGTATAATATATTTGAGGAGTGATAGTATGATTCAAAGCTTGGTTAAAGCTGCAAATGTTTTGAATTTTTTAAGAACTGAAAATAGAGAACTTACAATAGCTGAAATTTCAGAACATTTAGATTTGCCTCCCTCAACAGCCCACAGAATATTGAGAACCTTGATTTCTGTAAAATATGTTTACAAGGATGAAAAAACTCATTTATATTCTTTAGGTTCTGGACTTATACCCTTGGGATTTTCAGCAACAGCATTTGTAAATCCTCAAAGAGAAACTTCAGACGTTTTAAAAGAATTATCATTACAAACTGGCGAGGATTCTTTTTTGATTATAAAAAGTGGTAGAAAGGGGCTAGTAATTTCAAAAGTAGAAGGAAAACACCCTCTAAAAATAGTAGAAAATTTTGGATACGAAATTGACCTTCATTGGGGAGCAATAAGAAAAGTTATCTTGGCTTTCCAAAGCAAAGAATTTATAGATAAATATATAAGTGAAGGTTTATCCGACAATCTTAACGGAAAAGTTGATGTTGAAAAATTAAAAAAAGAATTAGAAGAAATCAGAAAAAATATGGTATCAACATCTAATTCCGACTATATCACGAATGCAGCAGGAATAGGGGCACCTGTTTTTAATTATAACGGTGAACTTCTAGGAGCTTTAGGAATAGTTTTGCCTAAAGAAAGAATGACTGAAGAAAACAAAGAAAGTTTTATAAATTCTGTAAAATCTTGTGCTGAAAAGCTTTCAAAAAATATTGGTTACACAAATTAAGCTTACTAATTAAATTTTTTATATACTCAAAAACACCCTCCTAATATTAGGGGGGTGTTTTATAAGCTTCACCATAAAGTTTTCACCAATACTAGATTTCGCATTAAAACTTACTCTGGCATTTTTTAATCTTTTAATTATTAAGTTTTCTCTTTTCAAATTTCTTTAGACATAATCTTTTTTAATCGCTTATTAAATAGCTTAATAATATAATTTAATATTTAAAATTTATATAAATTTTTAATTATATATATTAATTACTACAAATCAAAATTTCCTCTAAGACTTTTTAAATTTAATTATATCTTCCAATATATACCACAATTCATCAACTTCATCTTTATCAACAGAAGAAAATGGTATTATATTTTCTTTTACTGGAGCTTTCAATTTTCTTGCTATATTATCTATATTTTTCTTCACCGAGCTTTTTGATATTTTATCTTTTTTTGTTGCTATAACTATTCCCGAAAATCCTGAAGCTAACAGATAATCATACATCTGTAGATCAAGCTGTGTTGGGTCATGTCTAATATCAACTAAAAGTATTGTTTCTAAAAGATTTTCTCTGGTTTCTAAATATTCATTTATTATATTTGCCCAGCTATCTTTTTCTTTTTTTGAAACTTTTGCATATCCGTATCCCGGTAAATCCACAAGCCTTAAATCCTCATTAACCTTGTAAAAATTAATAGTTCGTGTTTTTCCTGGTGTTGAAGAAGTTCTAGCAAGATTTTTTCTTCCCAGCATTGCATTTATAAAAGATGATTTACCTACGTTTGACCTGCCTGCAAAAGCAAATTCAGGCAAATTATTTGCTGGATAAGTTTCTTTTTTTACTGCTACTTTTTCTAAATCTGATATCTTTACTTTCATTTAATCACCTAGACTAATTTTTGCAACATCTTCCATTGACGATATTGGAATTATTTCAAGATTTTTAATTGCATCGTCTTCAATTTCTTCTAAATCTCTCTTGTTTTCCATAGGAATTAAAACTTTTTTAACACCAAATCTTTCTGCCGCTAATAATTTTTCTTTTAAGCCCCCAATAGGCAAAACTTTTCCTCTTAAGGTTATTTCTCCTGTCATTGCAATATCTCTGTACACTTTTTTATTACTCAATGCAGATAATACTGCTGTTGTTATTGTTATTCCGGCTGAAGGTCCATCCTTTGGAACAGCTCCTTCAGGAACGTGAATGTGTATATCTTTTGTTTTTCTAAATGTAGGGTCTATGTTGAAATTTTCTGCATTAGAAGCAATATAAGAAATACCGGCTATAGCTGATTCTTTCATTACATCGCCCAAAGAACCTGTAAGTGTTATTTTACCAGAACCCTCCATTATTGTTGCTTCAATTGAAAGAGTTGTTCCTCCAACCGCTGTCCATGCTAGTCCATTGACAATTCCTACTTCATCTTTTTTTGAAACTTCATCTATTAAAAATCTCTTTTCACCTAAAAAGTTTTTAACATTTCTTGTTGTTACAACAATTGAGTCAAATTTATCATCTTCTACTACTTTTAATGCAGCTTTTCTTGCAATCTTTGAAATTTCTTTTTCCAAGGACCTCACACCTGCTTCTCTAGTGTAAAAATCTATAATATCCCTTATAGCCCTATCTGAAATTTTTATTTGGTTTTTCTTTAGTCCATTTTCTTCAAATTGTTTTGGTACCAAATATTTTTTAGCTATATTAAATTTTTCATTTGGTGTATAACCACCTAAATTTATCACTTCCATCCTATCTAAAAGCGGACGTGGAATTGTTGATGTTGTATTTGCTGTTGCTATGAAAAATACATTTGATAGATCAAAGGGTAATTCCAAATAGTGGTCTGTAAATGTTGAATTTTGTTCAGGATCTAACACCTCTAACAAGCCACTTGCAGGATCACCTCTATATGAATTTCCAATCTTATCTATTTCATCAAATAAAAATACTGGGTTCTTTGTTTTAGCCTTTCTAATAAGAGAAATTATTCTTCCTGGCATGGATCCAATATATGTCCTTCTGTGGCCTCTTATTTCAGCTTCATCAGTAACTCCTCCAAGGCTCATTCTAACAAAATTTCTATTTAGAGCATCTGCAACAGATTGTGCAATAGAAGTTTTTCCTACTCCAGGTGGTCCAACAAGGCAAAGTATGGGACCTTTTAAATCATTTCCTGCCAATTTTTTAACTGCAATAAATTCCAAAATTCTTTCTTTTACAGTTTTTAAACCGTAATGGTTTTTATCAAGAATTTTTCTTGCCTTAGACAAATTAATTTTTGATTTCTTTTCTTCCATCCAAGGAAGTTCTAAAATCCAATCTAAATAATTCACGCCTACTGAATATTCAGGTGACATTGAGTTGGTATTTTCAAGTTTTTTAACTTCTTTTAAAGCTTTTTCCCTTACCTCATCAGGCAAGTTTTTTTCTTTAATAAGTCTTTTATATTTTGAAATTGTTTCCTCTTCTTCCTCGTCATCACCAAGTTCTTTGTGGATTATTTTTAATTGTTCCTTTAAATAATATTCTCTTTGAATCTTATTCATCTTTGTTTTAACTTGATTATCAATGTTTTTTTCTATAGATAATACTTCTATTTCCCTTTTCATAATTGCATGGAAATTAACAAGTCTTTCGTAAACATCAACTGATTCAAGAATTTTTTGACTATCTTTTAATTTTAAATTCAAATAGGAACAAGCAGTATCAACAAGCCTTCCCGGTGTTGAAGAATCAACCGCTGACTGTAAAAGACCAGGTATTAATCTGTCATCAAGCTCTCCATAAGAATATATATCAGATTCCACTAATCTCAAGGCCGCTTCTATGTCTTTATTTCCTTCCGAAACTTCCTCTTCCTCAAAAACTTCAATTTCTGCTTGTAAATATCCGTCTTCTTCATTAAGAGAAATCATCCTTGCTCTTTCAATTCCTTCTACTAAAACTCTAACAATACCTCCTGGCACTTTTAGTATCTGCTTTACCTCAGCTATAGTTCCATATTTATAAATATCGTCAATTTTTGGTTCTTTAACCATCGAGTCTTTTTGACTTGCCAGAAAAATTTTTGAATCATGAAGTTCTGCATTTTCAACCGCATTTATAGATATTTCTCTCCCACAATCAAAATGAGTAACACTTTTAGGAAATATGACTAAATCCCTCATGGGAATCATAGGTATTTTTAATGTTTCCATATAGTTTCCTTTCTATTAAAAAAACCTTGCATTGCAAGGTTTATCATTTTATATTAAAAAGTTGCTACTGAGCTTTCTTTTTAATTAACTTTGGCGCTTCTTTTCCTTCAACTGAAGCCTTAGTAACTTCTACTCCCACTACATCTTCTCTTGATGGAACTTCATACATAATGTTCATTATTGTATTTTCAATAACACCTCTTAAACCTCTGGCTCCAGCCTTTTTTTCTATAGCTTTTTTTGCTATATCTCTTAAGGCGTCATCATCAAAAATTAAATCAACATTGTCTAATTTCATAAGTTCCTTATATTGTTTAACTAAAGCATTTTTTGGTTTAGTTAAAATTTCCACTAGAGCGTCTTCATCAAGTTCTTCCAAAGTAATAGTTACTGGTAATCTGCCTATAAGTTCAGGTATTAAGCCGAATTTCAAAAGATCTTCAGTTTCCACTTTTTTAAGAATAGCTTTTCTTTCAATATTCTTATCATAAATTGCAGCTTCAAAACCCATAGATGATTTCATAGTTCTTTGCTCAATAATCTTTTCTAAACCGTCAAAAGCTCCTCCAACAATAAATAAGATATTTGTAGTATCTACTTGAATAAACTCTTGATTAGGATGTTTTCTGCCTCCTTGTGGAGGAACATTAGCAACAGTACCCTCAATAATTTTTAAAAGAGCCTGCTGAACACCTTCTCCTGAAACATCCCTTGTTATTGATACATTTTCAGATTTTCTTGCAATCTTATCAATTTCATCTATATATATTATTCCCTTTTCAGCTCTTTCTATATCATAATCAGCATTTTGTATTAATTTTAATATAATATTTTCAACATCTTCACCTACATAACCAGCTTCTGTCAATGTTGTGGCATCACATATAGCAAAAGGCACATGAAGAAGTTTAGCTAATGTTTGAGCTAAAAGTGTTTTACCACTTCCAGTAGGTCCAATCATTAAAATATTAGATTTTTGAAGCTCAATATCTGAATTTTCGATTTTCTTATTAGAATTTATTCTTTTATAGTGATTATATACAGCTACTGCTAAAGCTTTTTTTGCTGATTCCTGTTTTACTACATATGAATCTAGTATATGTTTTATCTGTGCAGGTTTTGGTAAATCAAAGTCTTCAGTATCATCACTATTCAATTCATTTGCTAAAATATTGTTGCACAAGTCCACACATTCGTTACATATTGAAACATTTGGACCGGCAATAAGTCTTTTAACCTGATTTTGTGTTTTTCCACAAAAAGAACATCTTAAGACTTTTTCTGTTGTCTCCATTAATACCTCATTCTCTGTTTTCTATTACCTTATCAATCAATCCGTATTCTTTCGCTTCATTAGCATCAAGCCAAAAATCCCTGTCAGCATCTCTTTCAATCTTTTCTAATTTTTGACCAGTATTTTTTGCTAATATTTGGTTTAAAGATTTTCTTGTCTTTAAGATCTTTTCAGCTGTAATCTGAATATCTGTAGCCATACCTTGAGTGCCGCCACTTGGTTGGTGAATCATAATATCTGAGTTGGGTAGGGCAAATCTTTTACCCTTTGCTCCTGATGATAGAAGTATAGCGCCCATTGATGCTGCCATCCCTATGCATATAGTTGAAACATCAGGTTTAATATATTGCATAGTATCATAAATTGCAAGACCAGCACTTACACTTCCTCCAGGTGAATTAATATAAAGTTGAATATCCTTATTGGGGTCTTCAGACTCTAAAAATAAAAGTTGGGCTACTATTAAATCAGCCATTGTATCATTAACTTCACCTGATGCAAATATTATTCTATCTTTCAAAAGTCTTGAATAAATATCATAAGACCTTTCACCACGATTTGTTTGTTCAACTACCATAGGCACAAGTGCCATAAAATCACCTTTCTTTTTAATTAATTCTTAAAATTTTATTTATTTTCTTCTTCTGTAAGTTTTTCTATTTCTTCTTTTGCAAGTTTAGCCTTTTGTGCTTCTTCTTCGCTTAATTTTTTAGGTTCAACTAATTTAGCACTTTCAAGAATAATATCAACAGCTTTTCTCTTAGCTAAATCATCTCTTATTTGTTCTTTATTTTCGTTAAGCATATAAGATCTCATTTTTTCCATATGTTCCTTGTCGTCTTTGAAATAATCTTCAACTACTTCATTAACTTCTTTTTCCACATCTTCATCAGAAATCTTGATATTTTCAGCCTTAACAAGAGCATCTAAAGCTAGATCATTTTTAACAGTATTTTTTGCTCCTTCTTTTAGAGATTCTCTCATAGCTTCAATTGAAGAACCTGTCATCTTTATATAATCATTTAAAGAAATTCCTTGACCCATTAAGCTTCTTTCATAATTTTGAAGTATTTCGTCAATTTGTCTATTTACCATTACTTCTGGAACTTCAACTTCTGCAATTTCTCCCAATTTTTCAACGATTCTTCTTTGCTTTTCCATTTTTGCATTGACATCATACTCTTCTTGCTTATTTTTTCTTATATCTTCTTTATATTCTTCAAGAGTATCAAATTCTGAAATATCTTTAACAAATTCATCATCTAGTTTAGGAAGTTCTTTATAAGAAATACCATTTAATTTGATTTCAAACTTAGCTTCTTTACCCTTAAGATTTTCGTCACGATAGTCTTCGGGGAATTTGACATTAATATCAAATTCTTCTCCAACTTTATGTCCGATAATTTGGTCTTCAAAGCCTTCAATAAAGGCACCACTGCCAAGTTCAAGATCATGACCCTTATCTTCTCCGCCTTTGAAATATTCACCATCACAAGAACCTTTGTAGTCAATATTTACGCTATCTCCTTTTTGAGCAGCCCTATCATCAACATTAATGATTCTTGCATTTTTTTCTCTCTCGTTTTCGACTTCTTGCATTACTACTTCGTCAGTAACTTCCATTGTAGGATCTTCGATTTCAAGTCCCTTATATTCACCTAATTTTGCTTCAGGTTTAACATCAACTTTTACATTGACAATTAAATCTTCTCCATCTTTTCTTTCTTCAGGAATATCAATATTTGGTTGGTCAATTACATCAAGCTTTAATTCTTTAACAGCTTTTGCATATACTTCTGGAAGGATTTCATTTATTGCATCTTCAAGGAATACATCCTTGCCATACATATTTTCAATTAATTTTCTTGGTACATGTCCCTTACGAAATCCTGGTACTTGTAAACTCTTTTTATTCTTCTTATAAACTTCAGTTTCTGCATCCTTTATATCTTTATCTTTTAACACTAAGTCAAAGCTCACTGTATTTTTTTCTTTACTTTTAATCTCCATTTATTTCCTCCTAAACTATCAATAAAAATTATTATATCATTTTTTCTCAAAAAAATATATTAAAACCCTTTAACTTTCAATATACTGATAAGATTTTCAAATTCTTCATCATTCAATGTGACACCCTTAGACATTTTTAAATGATCTTGGTCCCAACTTCTAATATCATACTTTGCAGGTCTACCACCAAAAGACACTTTATTTATTTCTTTAGTCCAACCTTTAGCATCTTCAGATAAAACACCTAAATGTTCAACTATTTCAAATTTAAAGTCTGCCATCATATACCTCTTTTATCGCACTTTCTATAGCACTTTGAGATGAAATTTCGCTGTTTTTCATTTCTTTTCTTAAAGAATATTCAACAACATCATCACTAGCTTTTTTGCCAACAGTTATTCTTACAGGAATACCTATAAGATCTCTGTCCTTGAATTTAACACCAGCTCTTAAATCTCTATCATCTATCAATACTTCAATACCCTTTTCTTGAAGACTCTTATAAATTTTTTCTCCAAGTTCTTTTTGTTCTTCATTATTAGGGTTAATAACAGTAACTATACATTCATATGGTGCCGTAGCTATAGGCCAAATTATTCCATTTTCATCATAATTTTGTTCCACAATAGCTGCTACAGTTCTTGTTATACCAATTCCATAAGAACCCATATAAAAATATTGTGCCTTGCCATTTCTATCTAAATAAGTTGCATTCAAAGATTTAGAATACTTAGTACCTAATTGGAAGATATTTCCAACTTCAATACCTCTTGCAAATTTATACTCATCACAAGTTCCTGGAATTAAATCCCCTTGTTCAACTAATAAAAGATCTCCTGCAATTTCTCCTTTAAAATCTCTTCCATAATTTGCGTTAATATAATGATAATTTTCTTCATTAGAACCAATAACCAAATTGTCTATATCTTTTAATGAAGCATCAACCAAAACTTTGACATCTTCATTCAATTCAATAGGACCTGTAAAACCAGGGCAAGAACCAATATTTAAAATTTCTTTATCGTTCATCATCCTAACCTTATGTTCAGCTACCTTTAAAATAGAAACTAACTTTATAAGATTTAACTGTCTATCTCCAGGAATCAAAACAATATAAGGCTTATCTTCAATCATTAGATCAACAGCTTTTGCACATCTTCCCTTTTCAATATTTAAAAATTTTGATACATCATCAATGCTAGAACAATTAGGTGTATAAACTTTTTCTAATTCTTTTTTATCTTCTTTTTGGGGAGCTTTATACTCAACAGGAGCTTTCTCATCAGTTGCACCATATTTTCCATTTTCAGAAAATACAATAACTCCTTCTCCAGATTCTGCAAGAGCTATAAATTCATGAGAACCTGAACCACCCATAGCTCCGTTATCACCCTCAACAATCTTATAATTAAGCGATAGCCTATCAAAAACTTTTTCATAGGCTCTATACATATTCATATAAGATTTTTCCAAGCCCTCTAAATCTTCATCAAAAGTATAGGCATCCTTCATTGAAAACTCCCTAGCACGGTTAATACCGAATCTAGGTCTTTTTTCATCTCTATATTTAGTTTGAATTTGATATAAGTTTAAAGGTAAATCCTTATAAGAATTGACTTCATCTTTAATAAGAGTAGTAAAATATTCCTCAGCAGTTGGACCTAAGCAAAAATCTCTGTCATGTCTGTCTTTTAGTTTAAACATTTCTGGACCATATTTTTCCCATCTTCCAGAATCTTCCCAAATTTCACGAGGCTGAATAGCACTCATCAATATTTCTTGGGAACCGCACCTATCCATCTCTTCTCTTACAATATTTTCTATCTTTCTAACAACTCTATAACCTAGAGTTAAATAAGTATAAATCCCGCTTGCACTTTTCCTTATAAATCCTCCACGCAACAAAAATTTATGAGAAACTATTTCCGCATCTTGCGGGTCTTCTCTTAATGTCGGCATGTATAGTTTTGATAATCTCATATAACCTCCCCATATGTAAAGTATTATAATATTATATAAAATTTTTTCAAATAAAACGAGCATAATAAAAAAGTTCAATTTGAACTTCGGCTTTCTCTATTATACTATAAATTTTAAAATTTTAAACATTATGGAGAAAATCTACAAAAATTTTTTGCAATTTTTCACAAAATTTTTTAATAAATAAGCGTAATTTTTCACATTTGCTAAATGTCTAGTTAAACACTAGGTTTTAATTGTCTTGTAATTAACTAATAGCCGATATATAATTAATAGAATAAAGTAATATATTGAAAGGAGAGGATCATGGGAAAGTATATAATAACTAGAATTTTGCAATCTTTTTTGGTACTTATGTTAGTAGCAACAATTACATTTTTACTTATGAACATGGTACCAGGAAGCCCATTTCTTAGTGAAAAACCCCCATCTCCTGAAGTCATGGAACAACTTAACAAAAAATATGGTTTGGATAAACCTTTAAGTGTTCAGCTTAAAAAGTATTTAATAAATACTTTAAAATTAGACTTCGGAGTATCTTTAAAAATGCAAAAAAATAGACCTGTAATTGAAATTATTAAGGAAATGTTTCCAACCAGTGCCAAAATTGGTCTAATAGCACTTAGTTGGTCAATCCTTGTCGGCTTACCTTTAGGGTGTTTAGCTGCTTATCACAGAGGTGATGGCGTTGACTCGTTTTTAAGAGTTTTGACTACAATTGGTATATCGGTACCAGGATTCGTTGTGGCAACACTTCTTCTTATATTTTTTGGTGTAAAACTAAAAGTTTTACCCACCATGGGTCTTGGTAAAGTTTCGGCTTATGTATTGCCTTGCTTTTCATTAGGATTTAATCCAATGTGTTATATAGCAAGACTTTCAAGATCTTCAATGCTTGATGTAATAAACCAAGACTATATAAGAACTGCTAGAGCAAAGGGTGTTCCTGCAAATAAAATTTTATTTAAACACGCTTTAAGAAATGCTTTTATTCCTGTATTAACATATTTAGGACCCTTGACAGCCTCAATTTTATGTGGTTCTTTTGTTGTCGAAAGTGTATTTTCTTTACCAGGTATGGGAAGATATTTCATAAATTCAATTTTAAATAGAGATTATCCTATTATTATGGCTACAACAATATTTTTTGCAGCTCTCGTTATTTTTATGAATTTGGTTGTAGACATTCTGTATAAATTTGTAGACCCAAGAATAGATATTACAAAGGGGGGTAACTAATGGAAAATTTTACTAAATTTTTTTCACTTCAAACAACCCCTGAAGATTTAGGGTTTGAAATTTTGGACAACGATTTTCTAAAAGCAGATTCTCAGGATAAGAAATCTTTTATTACTAAAAGACCTTCTGTTTCCTATTGGGCAGATGCTTGGAGAAGATTAAAAGAGAATAAAGTTGCAATGGTTGCCCTTGGTTTTTTAATAATTGTAATAATTTTTGCTTTTATTGGACCTTACTTCATGAAAGGTGATTATACAACTCAATTCCGTGGAGATGAAAATTTATATCCATCATTAAAATACCCTTTTGGTACAGACAAGTTAGGTAGAAATATTTTGACTAGAACTATGTATGGAACTCGTGTTTCCTTAATAGTTGGTGTGTTTGCTTCCTTAATCGTTCTTATTATTGGATCTTTATATGGAGCTATTTCTGGCTACTTTGGTGGCAAAATTGACCAAGTCATGATGAGAATAATAGATCTTGTCTATTCAGTACCTGATGTTTTGGTAGTTATTCTAATATCAATCGGTATAAATGAGCCTCTGAGATCTTGGGTAAATAATTCTCACTCAGCTTTTGCTCAAAAATTATCAACTCTTGGACCGGCACTGATATCAATATTTATAGCCTTTGGACTTTTATACTGGGTAGGAATGGCAAGAGTTATCAGAGGACAAGTCTTAATGTTAAAACAACAAGAATTTGTTATGGCTGTTAATGCCTTAGGTGGTAGCAAATGGAGAATAATTAGACGCCATTTATATCCAAACTGTATAGGACAAATAATAGTAATGACAGCAATGCAAATACCATCCGCTATATTCTTGGAATCTTTCCTATCTTTCTTAGGTATAGGAGTTCTAGCTCCCATGACTTCCCTTGGAGCTATGGCTGCGGATGCCCTTGGTGGAATTTATTCCTTTGCATACAGACTTATAATTCCTTCAATTATATTGTCACTTATGATACTTTCACTAAATCTTTTCAGTGATGGCTTAAGAGATGCACTAGACCCAAGACTTAAAAAGTAGGTGAATTTATGGAAGAAAAAAACAACTTATTAAGTATAAAAAATTTAAAAGTTTCTTTCTTTACTCCTGCAGGAGAAGTTAAAGCAGTTGATGGCATAAATTATTCCCTAGGATACAATGAAGTTATGGGTATAGTTGGAGAATCCGGTTCCGGTAAGTCTGTTGAAGCCTATGCTTTAATGGGGCTATTGCAATCTCCTGGAAAAATAAAAGAAGGAAATATAGAATTTGAAGGAGAAAATATCCTTAACTATTCTAAAAAACAGATGGAAGATTTTCGTGGTAATAAATGCTCAATGATTTTCCAAAATCCAATGACTTGTTTAAACCCTGTTTACACCATTGGTAATCAGCTTATGGAAGCTGTCTTGGTACACAAAAAAATTCCTAAAAAAGAGGCTTATGAAAAAGCTTGTAAAATGTTAGAATTAGTCGGAATATCAAATCCTAAAAAAAGAATGAAACAATACCCTCATGAACTTTCAGGTGGTATGCGACAAAGAGTTATGATAGGTATGGGACTTATATGTGAACCAAAACTACTAATTGCCGATGAACCTACAACTGCTCTTGATGTTACAATCCAAGCTCAAATTCTAGAGCTTATGAAAGAAATTCAAGAAAAAACAAAGATGAGTATTATATTTATAACTCACAATTTAGGTGTTGTTGCCTCAATATGTGACAAAGTTAGTGTAATGTATGCAGGAAAAATTGTCGAACAAGGAACTATTGATCAAATCTTTTATGAAAATGCGCATCCCTATACAAAAGGTCTTTTGGCATCCATGCCAAGAATTGATGCCACTGAATATGAAAGATTAAAATCAATTGAAGGTACACCAATCGACATGTTGAATCCACCTGAAGGATGTGGTTTTGCAACAAGATGTGGACATTGCATGAATATTTGTTTAAGAAAAGAACCACCTATGTTTGAAATGTCTAAAGATCATTATTCTAAATGTTGGTTACATTTAAATAGAAAGGGGGCTATATAATGGAAGACAAAAAACTCCTTGTCTGTGAAAATATAGTTAAACACTTTGATGTATCAGGCCCCTTTGGCAAAAAAAATGTTGTCCATGCTGTAGATGATGTTTCAATATATATAAATAAGGGTGAAACGCTCGGTTTGGTTGGAGAATCAGGTTGTGGAAAAACAACTTTTGGTAGAACCTTACTCAGGTTATACCAACCTACTAGCGGAAAAATTATTTATGACGGAAAAGTAATATTTGACGGCGAAAACAATATTTCTGAATCAATGTTACCTTATCGCCGAAAAATGCAGATAATTTTTCAAGACCCTTCAGCATCCTTGGACCCTCGTATGACTGTAGGTGAAATTATTGGTGAATCCTTAGACATACATGGACTTTATAAAGGAAAAGAAAAAAGAAAAAATAGAATTGGAGAACTTTTACAAAGAGTTGGGCTAAATGAGGAACACGCAAATAGATATCCTCACGAATTTTCAGGCGGACAGCAACAAAGAATCGGTATTGCTAGAGCTTTAGCTGTAGAACCGGAATTTATTGTTTGCGACGAACCAATATCAGCTCTTGATGTTTCTATTCAAGCTCAAATTGTCAATATGCTAGAAGATATGCAGGAAGAATTTGGGCTAACATATTTATTCATAGCCCATGACTTATCCGTTGTTAAGCATATCTCTGATAGAATTGGTGTAATGTATTTGGGTAAACTTGTGGAACTTGTTGATTCTTTTGAATTATACAAAAATCCCCTACACCCCTATACAAAATCTCTACTTTCAGCTATTCCTATACCCGACCCAGAGGTAAACAGAAATTCTCACAGGATTAAATTAAAGGGAGAAATCCCCTCAGCAATTAATCCCCCACGTGGATGCAGATTCCATGAAAGATGCCCCATGGCAACAGAAATCTGTTCAAAGGAAGAACCTGTCTTTAGAGAATATGAAAATGGCCACTATGTTAGTTGTCACAACTTAAAATAAAACATATTGGAATATTAAGGAGGTAAAATTATGAAGAAGAGAATTTGGATTATAGCTTTAATTTTTGGTTTAGTCCTTTCCCTAACTGCTTGCGGTGGTGGAAATAAAGCTAACAATTCAAAAGGCGCTGAAGGAAGTGCTGAGGCTAAAGGTAATTTTGAACCCGGAAGAGAAGATGGCGAACTTGATGTTTGTATAGCATCAGAACCTGAATCTATTGACCCTGCTCTTAACACTACAGTTGATGGAGCAACTATGATCCAACATTTGTCAGAAGGTCTTATTAAATGGGATGACGATGGAAACGGGGCAGCAAAACTTGTTCCTGGACAAGCACAATCTTGGGATAAATCCGAAGATGGTTTAACTTGGACTTTCCACCTAAGAGATGGCATCAAATTTAATGATGGTACTCCTGTAACTGCTAATGACTTTGTTTATTCATGGAATAGACTTGTAAAACCAGAAACAACAGCTCAATATGAATACATGCTAGATATGGTTGATGGTTATGATGAAAAAGTTCTTAAAGTTGAAGCACCCGATGAAAAAACTTTCGTTGTTCATTTAAAAAATCTTTGCCCATATTTTGAAGAAATTTGTGCATTCCCATCTACTTATCCAGTAAAGAAAGATGTAGTTGAAAATAATGACCAATGGACACTTTCTCCAGAAACTTATATATCTAATGGACCATACAAAATGGAATCTTGGGATCATAACCAAACAATTAAAATGGTAAAAAATCCTGAATATTATGATGCAGATTCTTACACTGCAGAAAAAATTAATTTCCACTTAAAAGATGACCATAATGCAATCTATGCATCTTATAGATCCGGAGAACTTGATTTTATCGGAGCATTTGCACCAACAGAAGAAATTCCAAATCTAATCGCTAGTGGTGAATTAAATGTTCGTCCACAAATAGGAACTTACTTCGTATGTTTCAACAATAAGAAAGCTCCTTTTGATAATCCTGATGTAAGAAAAGCTTTCTCACTTGCAATCGACAGAAATTTCATAATTGAACAAGTAACTCAAGCTGGTCAAGTACCTGCACCTGCATATGTACCAAATGGTATTTATGATGCTAAAGGAACTGAAGGAGAAGAATTCAGAAAAGTCGGAGGAGAGTACTACTCAGTAAAAGCTGAAGATTATGAAAAAAATTGTGAAGAAGCACGTAAACTTCTTGAAAAAGCTGGATATAAAGATGGTAAGGGATTCCCTGAAGTAACATACTTATATAATACCAATGATGCTCATAAGGCAATAGGAGAAGCTTTACAAAATATGTGGCAACAAGTTCTTGGTGTAACAGTTACACTTTCAAATCAAGAATGGAATGTATTTATTAACGAAAGACAACAAGGAAACTACGAAATCGCTCGTCACGGATGGGTTGCAGACTTTAACGATCCAATGAGTTTCTTAGATATGTGGTTAACAGGTGGCGGAAATAATGATGCTAAGTATGAAAACCCTGAATATGATAAGCTAATAAAAGAAGCAAAAGCAACTGCAGACCAAACAAAAAGAATGGAACTTATGCACAAAGCTGAAGATATACTAATAAAAGATGATGGCGTAGTAGCTCCAATTTATTTCTATACTTCAACAGATATGCTAAAACCAAATGTTAAAGGTCTTTACTATGTACCACTTGGATTCTACTTCTTTGGAAAAACAAGCGGATTCTAAAATTAAATATTTAAATGGAATTAAATTTAATTACTAATATTACTATATAATTAAAGTGATTCCATAAACTTAGATTAATACCAGAGATATTTTATATACTCTCTGGTATTTTTTACGTTTAATTCTTCTATTTATATTTTATTGGCTCTATGTCAAATATTGGGGAGACTCGTTAATTCGAGTCTCTCTTTTCATTTAAAAATCAATACTTATGTGCTATTAGAATATCAAAAGTAAAATAACTAAAAAATTACTAAAAATAGGTATAGCAAACAAAACCCCTAGGGGTTTTGCGAAATTTTCCTGTTTTCCTATAATTACTTACAAGCAAACATAATTCTCTTTCTAAACAAATTGAAATTTTTCATACCAAAACAATTTCTCTTTAACGTCTTTATCTTAGTATGAGTTCCTTCAAGAGGACCATTAGACCAAGGATAATCAAAAGAATTACATATCTCATCAAACCAGTTATTAAAAGCAGTGATGCAAGCTTTAAATTCTTTTAAATCAGATTCTTCGGCTCTTCTTATCCATTCTCTTAAAGATTTAGCTGCTCTAACTCTACTGGGTTGAGTAAGAACATATTGGTAGAATAATTCCTTTAACCTATATGCTAACTTCAAATCATTGCTTAAATCAAGCATTAGAGAAACTTCTTTAGCTTGTTCAGAACTTAGTTTAGAAGCAGGTTTTGTAAGTAGACTTCTACTTCTCTTAAAATATTTTCTAAGCTTAGAAGAAATATCTTTTTGAATCCTCTTTCTAACATTCTCTAAAGCCCATGAAACTTGCCTGATAAAATGATACCTATCAACAATATGAATAGCAGTTTTAAAGAATCTATTCTTAACAGACTTAAAAGTATTAGACATATCACTTACAAAAAACTTAACACTATGTATCTCCTTTGTAGGAACACTTTTAAAGTAGCTGAATAAAAAGTTCTTATCTCTAGTAGGCAAAATATCAATGATAGAGTGTTTAGAACCATTAAGAAGAGAAGTCTGATACTTAATATTTCCACTGTCTCCTTTGAATTCATCTATACAGAGAACTTCAGAAAGCCTAGCTCTTGATACACTTAAACAATTTAAAATTCGCAAGACAGTATTAGACTAAACATTATACCTTTTAGCAATAGAAGAGATAGAATACACATCATCAAATTCAGCGACAATACTAAAAACAAGCCTATTAGTCATAGTGTGACCCTTAGCAATAAAATCAAGTTCTCTTTCAAAACGACAGCCACAAGACTTGCAATCATACCTTGTTTTCTTTAGATGAATAAGACATTTCTTTCCACGAATATGAGTATCCTTAATCTTTTGAATTCTATGATCATGAACCCAAATTCTTTTAGAACCACAGTGAGGACAAGTATCCATCTTTTTAACAGAAGCATGAATATAAACGAAGTCATTGTCATCCTCAAATCCATCAAAAATTACATCTTTAAAACCCAACAAATTCATGTTATTATTATTTTGCACTTATATGTACCTCCTTGCTTTGTTTGTTGTTATTTTAAGTTTAGGACTAAATGCGTATAAGTGCAATTTTTTTACATAAAAATATCTGTTAGAGATTTACTCCCCAAACAGATATTATAGAGCCAGAAAAAATCTTAATGGCAGATGAAGAAATCAAGCAGTTACAAAACAAAAGGAAAAAGCTTATCAGTCAGCATAAACAGGAAGAAAGAAAAAAGAGAGATAAAAGAATATATGAAAAATGAGCAGTCCACGACTTTACAAGAAAAGGAGGAATAGCTCATACAGAAATCCTATTGCCACAAAATGCACAACAAGAATTTTCAGATAGAGGAACATTATGGAACGGTGTTGAGAAAATAGAAAAAAGTAAAAACTCACAGCTTGCAAGAGAAATTGAAGTTGCCCTACCTAAAGAATTAGACCGAGAAAAACAAATAAATCTTGTAAGAGAATATGTAAAAGAAAATTTTGTAAAAGTAGGTATGTGTGCTGACATTGCCCTACATGATAAAAATGATGGAAATCCACATTGTCATATCTTACTTACCATGCGACCATTAAACGAAGATACAACATGGGGAGCAAAATCAAAAAAGGAATATATCCTTGATGAAAAGGGAGAAAAGGTAAAACTTAAAAATGGCAATTACAAAACAAGAAAGATAAATACAACAGATTGGAACGAGCAAGAGAAAGCGGAAGAATGGCGAAAAGCATGGGCAGACATTACAAACAAATATCTTGAAGAAAACAGCATACAGGACAAAGTAGACCATCGCTCTTATCAAAGACAAGGTATAGAACAAATACCGACCATTCATTTAGGAGTATCAGCAACCCAAATGGAGAAGAAAGGCATAGCCACAGATAGAGGAAATATAAATAGAGAAATAAAACAACAAAATGCGGTTTTAAGAGAAATTTCAAGAAGAATAAAGGCATTACTAAATTGGATAAGAGGAATAGGAAAAGAAGAAAAAAGAGAACATGAAAATACAAAATCCACCCTCCCACCCAAAGAAAATTTATTGTCAATCTTTGAAAATCTTATTCGCAAAAACGCAGATAAGAATAATGCAGACTTAGAAAAATATATTGAAAGTTATCAGCTATTAAAAGAGAAAAACATCACAAATATCAATCAATTAAAAGAAAGCATTACCGATTTACGAGATAAGAATTACAAGACCACAAGAGCCTTAAAAAATACTGGGAAAAAGATTGATGAAAAAATAAAACTCATCGCCCAATCAGAAAAATATTTGAAGTATAAGGACACCTACAAAGCCTATACCAAATTAAAGAAAAGCAAACAGGGGAATTTTTATAACGAGCATACGGCAGAACTCATTTTATTTGAAAGTGCCAAGAAATATCTCAAAGAACACTTAGGAGAAAGCAAGACCTTAAATATATCAAAATGGAAATCAGAACTTGCCACTATAAAGAAAGAGAAAAAGAGCCTATACAATCAAATATTAGACATACGAGAAGAAGTAGAACAAGCAGAAAATGTTAGAATCTGTATAGAGAAATTACAACAAGAAAACAGAGAACTAACACAGGTAAAGAAAAATGAGTTAGACTTGTAAAATTGGGGGGATATGATACAATATTGGAAAATAGTAATAGTAATAGGAATTGTTATATTATAGGGAGAGTGGATGTATACACAATTGATAAGTGAAATTAATGCAGGAGATAAAATTGTAGTTAGTGCATGTTTAATTGGTATTAATTGCAAATATAATGGTAAAAATAATGCCAATCAAAATTTAATCGATTGGTTAAAGGATAAAAAATATGTTTCCATATGTCCTGAGATTTTAGGTGGGCTTTCTACTCCGCGTTTGCCTGCTGAAATTGCAAATGGAGTTGTGATAAATAAGGATGGCGAGTGTGTTCATGAAGAATTTATTAAAGGAGCAAAACTAGCACTTGAGAGGGTTATCTCAGAAAATCCCAAACTGATTATTTTACAGTCTAGAAGTCCAAGTTGTGGAGTGAAAACAATTTATGATGGTAAATTTCAAAATCAACTAATAGAAGGTAAAGGTGTATTTGCAAAAATGCTAGAAAAATATGGATACCCAGTAATGGATATTTCGGATTTTGGAAACAAGGAAAAGTAGAAGAGTAAATGTGCAAATTTTCAAATTATGGAAGTGAAGATAATGAAAAAAATTGTTTTAATGATTTTGATATTTTCAATTATCCTTTCAGTAGCAGGATGTTATTCTAAAAAGGAGGACGAGAATATACTATCTATTGAAAAAGTTATTGAGCTTTCTCAGAAAGGCAATGATTTATCGTGGGATGATTTTGAAAAATATGAGGGCAAAGAGGTCGGATCAGGATTATATATTTTGGCATATGAAATAAATGATGAATATCATCTCATTATAGGATGGGGAGATAAAAAGGAAACCCCAATGTATATCAGATTAGTATATAATGAAAACAAGGATGATTTTATTGATATAAGGCAAGAGAATGTGGAAGAATTCATTAAGAGTCATAATTAAAATAAAATATTGAAGAAACTTCATGTTTATTTAATAGAATGTAGCAATTTGAGAAACAGTAAATCAAAAAAGGTTTACTGTTTTTCTTTGCCCAAAAGAAAAAAGCCTTATAGAAAAAGCATCCATATATATAAAAAGGTACTTGACAAAACGCTTCCTGGGGAGAAAGCAAGGATATTGCTCCATACATTGACCCTAAGTTTGAAAACAATGTTCTTATAACTAATACCGAAAGACTAACAATGAACTCAAGACCTAAAAACCCTAAATACGCTAGAAATAAAAAT
>QWCH01001580.1_pt1 | contig 42301 bp, 29 predicted proteins | sample 1972671 | NCBI WGS metagenome assembly QWCH01 (sample SAMN09866713, study PRJNA288562) | Human gut metagenome isolate term3_stool, whole genome shotgun sequencing... | isolation source: gut | host: Homo sapiens | place: USA: California
GAAAGCCCTTCTTCAGAAGGGTTTCCTCCCTCCTCCCCCGGTATGTCGCGCCTCCACCCTCCCCCATCTCAAAGAACCGCGTTGCCGTATGGCTTCGAATGCCGGGCCTTTTTCAGAATCCAGTCATGGAACAGCCGGACTTTGGGCCGCTGGATGCCCTTGCGCGTGGACACCACGTAATAGGTCTGCGGAGCGGGAAAAACCAGATTGAAGGGTACGATAAGTTCCTTCTTCTGCAGGGCTTCCCTGACCAGCCACTCACGACCGAGCGCAACGCCGAGCCCCTGCTTCGCCGCTATCGCGGTCAATTCGGCACGGTCGAAACTGTAGCCCGACTGGAGCGGCAACCCCGTGATCCCCGCCCAGTTCGCCCATATCTCCCATCCCGCGTAGAACGGCGTGTTCCCGGCCTCAGGATGCTCATGGATCAGCTCACAGTTGCGCAACGCTTCGGGATTCTCGATCAGATCATGCTCCCGCGCGTAACGCTGGGAGCATACGGGCAACAGGTTGTCCCGCAGAAGCGGCGTCGCGTGCAGCCCGTCGGTAATCGAGTCGCCGCAATAGATCGCCACATCCGCGTTGCCTTCTTCATTCTCATAACTGATGAGGTCGTTGCCGCTGCGTATGTGCAGGGAAATGTTGGGATGCTCGTGCTGAAATCCCGGCAGCAGCGGCAGCAGCCAGCAACCCGCGATGGAAGGGGCGCAGGCGATGACGAGATCCCCCTGCAGCTCCGCCTCCTGAATATTTCTGATGGTTTCGTGGATCTGCTTGAGGCTGGCGTCCAGCGCGCCGTACAGCGTCTTCCCTTCTTCGGTCAGGATGATCTTGCGCGTCAGGCGATGAAAAAGCGGAAAACCCAGTTCCTGCTCAAGGCAGCGTATTCTATGGCTCACCGCACTCTGGGTGATGCACAGATCCTCAGCCGCCTTTGTAAAGCTCATGTGCTTGGCTACGACCGTAAACGAGTACAGGAATTGCCCGGACACTTGGAGTTTATTCTGGTTCATGCATTCATCTCATGAATGGGCGGATAAAGATTTTGCGTTTGATAGAATTATCACATTCTTCTATACCGTAATCATAAGTTCAGCAGAATCCATAGATAACCAACTTTTTTCAAGCCTCATCCTATCCTTCAAGCCAGTCTTTGGCAAACAAGCTTTCCCGCTTCGGAACAAATTGCCTCATAGAAAAACTGTTCGCGTTATAGATGAAAAGACACATGGCCTTTCCTTCATAAACTTGTCGCGGGCCCCGCCCGGCTATGGAGAGTGCAGCAGTATGACCAGTTCCGTTCTTTTCACCCCCGTTGGGATCAACAGGATGACGCTGAAAAACCGCATCGTCATGCCCGCAATGGCTTCTTACCATGCGGCCGTCAACGGCGAGGCCACCGAAAAGCTCATCCGGTACCATGAGGAGCGCGCCAAGGGCGGCGTAGGCATGAATATCGTCGAAGCCACCTATGTGGCCCGCAGCGGCAACAGCTTTGATCTCGGTCTCGGCATTTCCGACGACTTCATGATCAAGGGCCTCTCCAAGCTCACCGACGCCGTGCATCGCCACGACGGGAAGATCGCCATTCAGCTCCAGCATGGCGGGCGCTTCGGCAACCCGCCCACCTCCGGCTGTCCGCGCCTGCTCGTCTCCATGATTCCGGGCCTCGCCCCCACCGAAAACGCCCGCGTCATGGACGCCGACGACATCGAAGGCATGGTCGAGGCGTATGTACAGGCCGCCCGCCGCGCCGTGGAAGCCGGGTTCGACGCCGTGGAAATCCACGGGGCGCACGGCTACCTCATCAACCAGTTCATGTCTCCTCTCACCAACCTCCGCGAGGATGCCTACGGCGGCAGCTTTGAAAACCGGATGCGCTTCCCTCTCGAAGTCCTGCGCGCCGTCAGAAAACAGGTCGGCCCCGATTTTCCCATCCTTTTCCGCTACAGCATGGAAGAATTCATGCCCGGCGGCATCGACATGGAACAGGCCGTCCGCATCGCCAAGGTCATGGCCGACAACGGCGTGGACATGCTGAACGTCTCCATCGGCATCGGTGAGTCCGTGGAATACATCATTCCCCCCGCCAGCGTGCCGGACGGCTGGAACGCCGATCGCGCCGCCGCGATCAAGCGGGCCGTCGGCTCCCGCATACCCGTCGCCGTGGTGGGCCGGATCTGCAACCGCAAGACCGCCGAAAACATCATCGCTTCCGGCAAGGCCGATCTGGTGGCCATGGGCCGGGCCCTGCTCGCCGATCCCTTCCTGCCCGCCAAGCTCGCGGAAGGCCGCGACGACGAGATCCTGACCTGCATCGGCTGCAACGAAGGCTGCACCGGGATGCTCAACGAATGCCGCCCCATCTCCTGCGCCCTGAACCCGCGCACCGGATATGAGGATGACTACCCCATGACGCAGGCCGACGCGCCGAAGGCCGTCGTTGTCATCGGCGGCGGACCCGCCGGGTGCGAAGCCGCCCTCACCGCCGCGCAGCGCGGGCACAAGGTTGTGCTGTTCGAGGCCACCTCCACGCTCGGCGGTCTTGCCAACATTGCCGCCCTGCCTCCCGGGAAGGGCGTGTTCGCCACGCTCGGCACGTATTTCTCCGCCATGCTTCCCCGCGCCGGGGTCGATGTCCGCCTGAACACGAAGGCCGACGCCGACGCCGTCCGCGCCCTGCATCCCGATCATGTCATCGTGGCAACAGGCGGAACTCCCATCGTGCCCCGCTTCTGCGCCGACTCCCCGGTTGTCCTCGCGCAGGACATCCTCACCGGAGCCGCGCAAGCCGGTTCCCGGGTTCTGGTCATCGGCGGCGGGCTCGTGGGCAGCGAAACAGCCGAGTTCCTCGCCGACAAGGGCCGCGAAGTCACCGTCGTGGAACTGCGCGACGGTATCGCCCTCGACATGGAATACAAGACCCGCCAGATGCTCATGCCCAAGCTCGCGGCCCTCGGCGTCGTCTGTCTGACCGAAACTGAGGTGCTCGAAATCGGCTGCAACGGCAACCTCAAGGTGAAGACTCCCTATCTGGAAAAAGAACTCTCCGGTTTTGACACGGTGGTCGTCGCGCTCGGCTATCGCCCGGACGCCGCCCTCTGCGCGGATCTCGCCGCCGCGGACATTGATTTCGTCCAGGTAGGGGACTGCAAGAAGGTCGGCAAGATCATCAACGGGGTTTGGGAAGCCTTCCAGCTTGCCTACCGGATCTGAGCCGGGGTACCGCCCCGGACCCGGCGGCGCGTTTGCTTCGGCGGGCACCCCTGAAGCAAACGCTTGACGGACAGTAAGGGTTACGGAGAACTCATTGTTTTGACGGCGTGAAGGACTCTTTTTCCAACCTCCCGCCGGAACGAACTCCCTCCAACTCACCTTCCCACCAGTCAAAAGTCTTGGGAAGGAGAGAGGTGGGGGCCGGGGGAGAGGAGAGGAAACCCTTCTGGAGAAGGGGTTTCCTCTCCCCTCCCCAACTCTCCCTCCCCGGCACTTTGCGCCCCTCCCCACCCAACAACGCAAGGAGAAACACGGCATGTCGCTCTCCCTCGATCGTTCCCTGCTTAAGCCTGTGGCCACCGTGGTCGCCATCGTCCTGTCGCTGTTCCAGATCTATTTCACGGGCGGCTTCGGGGTGACGGACGCGCACATCCTGCGCGGAACCCACCTCACCCTCATCATGATCCTCGTCCTGCTCCTCGTCCCTTCGCGCAAGCTGGCTCCGGGGGAAAAGGAAGGCTGGTTCCCCATTCTCATCGATCTGGCGCTGATTGCACTGGCCATTGCCATCAACGTGTATGTTTTCCAAGAGGCGGACAACATCTCCCGTCGCCTCAAGTATGTGGAAGACGTCACCAATCTGGACCTGTTCTACGGGACGGGGCTTGTCCTGCTGGTGCTTGAGGCCACGCGCCGCACCTCGGGCTGGCCACTCGTCATCGTGTCCGGCAGCTTCCTCGCCTACGCCATGTTCGGCGAATACATGCCCGGCGGACTCGCCCACAACGGCATCGAATACGATCGCCTGATCGAGCAGCTTTTCCTCCTCACGGACGGGATCTACGGCGTCCCGCTCGGCGCGGCGGCGGGCATGATCTTCGCGTTCGTCATGTTCGGGGCCTTCCTCGAAAGTTCAAAGATGAGTTCGCTGTTCATGGATCTTGCCTGCCTGCTGACGCGCAAGTCCGCAGGCGGGCCCGCCAAGGTCTCCATTTTCGCCTCGGCCCTGTTCGGGACCATTTCGGGAAGCGCCGCCGCCAACGTCTACGGCACCGGCACCTTCACCATCCCGCTCATGAAGAAGGTCGGCTACACGCCCCACTTCGCGGGCGCGGTCGAGGCCGTGGCCTCCACAGGCGGGCAGATGATGCCCCCGATCATGGGCGCGGCGGCCTTCATCATGGCGGACGTCATCGGCGTCAGCTACCTGACCATCGCCAAGGCCGCCCTCATCCCTTCCGTCCTCTATTACCTGACCCTGCTCGCCATCATCCACCTTGAGGCCGTCAGCAAGAACATGGGCACCCTGCCCCCCGAGCTCGTCCCCAGCGCGGCTTCGGTCCTGCGCCGCCTATACTACCTGTTCCCGCTGGTTTTTCTGATCACTATTCTGCTCATGGGCCGCAGCGTCATCGCCTGCGCCTACTACGGCACGGTGTGCATCGTGATCCTCAGCATGATCCGTTCCGAAACGCGCTTCACCTTCAAGCGGCTCTGCGGCGCGCTGGAACTTTCGGCCAAGAATGCCATGATGGTTTCCTCCTGCTGCGCCTGCGCGGGCATCATCATCGGCGTCATCAGCCTGACCGGCATCGGCTACAAGTTCATCAACGTCATCACCGCGCTCGCGGGCAGCAACCTTTTGCTGCTCATGGCCATGCTGATGGTCACCTGCATCATCCTCGGCATGGGCGTGCCCACGGCCCCGGCGTACATCATCGTCGCCACGCTCGGCGCTCCGGCCCTCATGAAGGCGGGCGTCCCGATCATCGCCGCGCATATGTTCGTGTATTTTTACGCCATCCTTTCCGTGATTACGCCGCCCGTGTGCCTCGCGGCCTTCGCGGGGGCCGCCATCGCGGAAACCAACGCTATGAAGACAGGGGTGACAGCCATGAAGCTGGGCATCGTGGCCTTCATCATCCCCTTCATGTTCGTGTTCGAGCCCGCCCTGCTCATGCAGGGTTCCACGACCGAAATCGTCACGGCCTTCGCTTCAGCCCTCATCGGCGTCATCGGCATAGCCTCCGGGATGCAAAACTGGCTCCTCGTCCGCTGCCGCCTCTGGGAACGTGCACTCTTGCTCGCCAGCGGGCTCATGCTCATCTTCCCCGGCCTCATCACGGATACCATCGGCCTTTCCAGCCTCCTTATAGTCTTGTTCGCACAGCGCCTCAGAAAGGGCGGTTCCCCCGTCGCGGCCGCCTGACCGTCCCGGAATGAATAGCAAACCCTAACCCTTGGAGGTTCCATCCATGCGTACAAACCTTATAGCCGCTGCCGTGGCCCTGGCCGTCGCACTGCTCCCCTCCGCCGCCCTTGCCGAAAAGACCCGGCTGACTGCCGTGTCCGGCCCCGTGTCCGGCGGCTGGTACCTCGGCGTCGGCCTCGTCGCCAAAGCGTTCACCGATGCCAACCCCAACTATGAAGTCACCATGCTGCCCGGCAACTCCACCTCCAACGTCATCCAGCTCCAACAGAAGAAGGCGGATCTGTCCATCGGCATGCACACCATGAACATGGCCGCCATCAAGGGGACGGCCCCCTACAAGAAGGCGTTCCCCAACATCGCCGCCTACGCCAACCTCAACGACACCGCCCGATTCCACTTCGTGGTGACCAAGAAGTCCGGCATCACCTCCATCGCGCAGCTCCGCGACTCCAAGATGCCCGTCCGCCTCGCCTACGGCGCGGTCGGCGGCTCCGGCGAAGTGTTCTGCGGCTGGATTTTTGAAAGCTACGGCTTCACCTACAAGGACATCCAGTCGTGGGGCGGCAAGCTGTATTCCAATAACTTCGATGACATCGTGAATATGACCAAGGACGGCCAGCTTGACGCCATCGTATGGGTCGGGCCCGGCGAATCGTGGTTCTTCACCGAAATCGCCCAGAACGTCGACCTCGTATGGCTCCCCGTCGACGAAAAGATCATGGACGACGTCGCCAAGAAGCACGGCCTCGGCAAGGGCACCATCCCCGGCTCCCTGTTCAAGGGCATGGTGGGCAAGGACATCCCGACCGTAACCGAATGCAACGAACTCACCGTGCGCGCCGACCTCGACGAGGAGACCGTATACAGGCTGACCAAGGCGTTCATCGAAAATCTCGACGACATCAGAAAGGGCTGCGCGACGTGGGCCGACTGCACGCCCGAAAAGGCCGCCAAGGACACCGGCGCGCCCATGCATCCCGGCGCCGTCCGCTACTACAAGGAAGCCGGTCTGCTGAAGTAACCCCGGCAGCGCGGGGAGCTTCCCCCTCCCCGCGCCCCAAATCATCGGGAAGCTCAAGCCGCCGCTAACCACCGAACGGGGCCACCCCCATAAACAAAGGAATCCGCCATGATCATCGATTTCCGTGCCCGTCCCCCCTACAAGAGTTTCCTCAAGCTGAGCCTGTACAAGCCGTGGCGTCCTCTGCCCGAAGATCCCGCCGAATGGGGAGCTTTCGAGCTTGGACGCGAGCCCAACATCACCGCCGACGCCCATGACATGGACGCCTTCGTCAAGGAAATGGACGACAACGGCATCGTCAAGGCCGTGCTCATGGGCCGCCATGCCGACGATTTCGGCATCGTGGACAACGACGAACTGTATGAGCTGACCCAAAAGTATCCGGGCCGCTTCTTCCCCTTCGCCGGGATCAACCCCCGCGAGGAAGGCGCTGTCGAAGAAGTGGAGCGCTGCATCTCCAAGATGGGCTTCAAGGGCATCAGCGTCGATCCGGGCTGGCTGAACCCGCCGTTGAAGGGCGACGATCCGATCTTCACGCCCGTCTATGACAAGTGCGCCGAGCTCGGCGGCATCCTCGTCATGAGCGTCAGCGCGGCCCTCGGCCCCGACCTGACCTATTCCGACCCGGTCATCGTGCAGCACGTCGCCACCAGGTACCCCGGCATGAAAATCGTCGTAGCCCACGGCTGCTGGCCGCATGTGGAACGGATGCTTGCCGTCGCCATGCGCTGCCCCAACGTCTATCTGGTTCCCGACTGCTATGTGTACATCGACTGCATGCCCTTTGCGGATACGTATATTGAGGCGGCGAACTCCTTCCTCAAGTACCGTACCATTTTCGGCAGCACCTATCCCGAACGCAGCCTGAAGCAGACCATCGAAGGCTGGAAGAAGCGCCCGTGGGACCCGGAAGCCCTTGAGCTTTCCCTCTACGGCAACGCCGCCCGTTTGCTGGGTATTGAGTAGGGTCGAGGGGAAATTGGGAGGGGGAAGGGCCCCTTTTCTAAAAGGGGCCCTTCCCCCTCCCAACCCCTCACCCATACCCCTAAATTTTTTGTGTTTATCGAATCCCTCATGCTGGCTTTGCGTGTTGCCGGTATGGGTAGGGCTGTCGCCTTGCGCGTGGAAAACGATGCCGAAGAAGCTGCCGAATGAAAGGAAGGAGTCGTAGATGCATACCCCTGTTTCACTGACCCCCATGAACATCCATACCCTGACGGTCAGGAACCGTTTCGTCCTGCCGGGGATGGTGACCGACATGGCCGTGGACGGCGGCTATGTGACGGAACGGCTGCTCTCCTATTATGAGGAGAGGGCCAAAGGCGGCGTGGGGCTGGTCATCGTGGAGGCCACCTCCATCGACGTTTCCGGCAAGACTTTCCTGCGCGGGCTGGACATCAGCGATGACCGTTTCATCCCCGGCCTGCGCCTGCTCGCGGAACGCGTCCACTCCCACGGGGCCGCCGTCGCCATCCAGCTCCAGCACGGCGGGGGCCGCGCGCATCCCGAATATTCCCACATGCCCCGCCGGGTCATGGGCGTCATTCCGGGCGTGTTTGAGCCCGACAACGCCATCACCCTTGATGAGGCCGAGTTCGCCCGCCTCGCGGACGCGTGGGCCAAGGCCGCCCTGCGCGCCAAGGCCGCCGGGTTCGACGCCGTGGAAATCCACGGGGCCAGCGGCTACCTGCTCGAACAGGCCGTGTCCGCATTCACCAACCGCCGCGCCGACGGCTACGGCGGATCGCTCGCCAAGCGCCTGCGCTTTCCCACCGAGGTTGTCCGCGCCGTCCGCGCCGCCGTGGGCGGGGATTTCCCCATCCTCTACCGCCATACCTCCGTGGAGGACGTGCCTACCGGGAACGGTATCGACCTCGGCACCACCGTCGAGCTGTGCCGCACCCTCACGGACGCGGGCGTCAACGCCTTCGACATCACGGCGGGCATGCAATGCTGCTTCGAGCTGATGACGCCCCCCACCTGTATGCCCAAGGCGTGGAACGCCGCCACCAGCGCCGCTGTCAAGGAAGCGCTCGGGGACAGGGCGCGGGTCATGCTCACGGGCCGGATTTCCGACGCCGACACCGCCGAACGGGTCGTACGCGACGGTCTAGCGGACTTCGCCATCATGGGCCGCGCGCTCATCGCGGATTCGCATCTGGTGGAAAAATACGCCGCCGGGCGCAAGGACGAGATCTGCCCCTGCGTGGCCTGCGGGCAGGGCTGCGTGGGCAACGCCGACAAGATGATCCCCATCACCTGCGCCCTCAACCCGCTCTCGGGCCGGGAAGCCTCCATGCCCTCCGTCCCGAAGGCGGAAACGCCGGGCCGGGTGGTCGTCGTGGGAGCCGGACCCGCCGGGCTCATGGCCGCCGCCACCGCCTATGGCAAGGCCCAACGCGCGGGCGTGACGTTCCGCTTCTCGTGCGAGGCCACGCCGGAAAGCGTCCGCAACCTGTCCCCCGACGCCGTGATCGTGGCCACGGGCAGTCTGCCCGTCGTCCCCCGTTTCTGCGCCTCCGCCGCCGGAGCCGTCACCGCGCAGGACATTCTGAGCGGAGCCGAAGCGGGCAAGAACGTCCTCGTGCTCGGCGGAGGGCTCATCGGCTGCGAAACCGCCGAATACCTCGCGGCGCAGGGCCGCTCCGTCACCGTGGTCGAGATGCTGCCGCAGCTCGCCAAGGATATGGAATGGTGCGCCCGCGTGCTCCTGCTGCGCCGCATGGCCTCCCTTGGCATCAAACTGCGGTCCGGCAACGAAATCCTTTCCATCGGCGCGGGCAACGCCGTCACCGTCCGCAACGAAAAAGGCCGGGAGGAAACCCTCTCCGGCTTCGACACCCTCGTCGTCGCCGTGGGCTGCCGCCCCGACAACGCCCTGTCCGACGGACTCTCCGCCGCGCTGGACTGCCCCTGCGTTGCCGTTGGCGACTGCCGCAAGACGGCGAAAATCATGGACGCCGTCCACAGCGGCTTTGAAGCGGCGCTCACGCTGTAACCCTTCATCCTGAGGAGAAAGACCATGCTCTTCGACTTTCGCATCCGTCCCCCCTTCAAGAGCTTCCTTACCACCGGCGGCATGTTCGGCGGACACGACGGTTCCCACGATCCCGCCTATATCGATCCCTACGAGACCGGCAAAGACCCCATCCCATCCGCCGACAAGGGCGACATGGACTTGTTCTTTCAGGAAATGGAGGCCAACGGCATCGACAAGGCCGGGATCATCGGGCGCAACTGCGGGCCCAACGGCTTCGTCGACAACGCCGACATCCGCGAATTCATCCAGAAAGATCCGAACCGCTTTTTCGGCTTTGCGGGCATCGATCCCAATGCGCCCGACGCCGTGGATGAAGTGACCCGCTGCATCCGCGACTGGGGATTCCGCGGGATCAGCCTTGAAGTGGGCTGGTGTGACCCGTCCCTGAAGCCCGATGATCCAATCATCGATCCCGTTTATGAGAAGGTGAATGAGCTTGGCGGCATCACGCTGATTTCCCTGAGCTTTTGCTACGGACCGGATCTGAGCTATTCCGATCCGATCACTATCCAGCATGTCGCCAACAAGTACCCTAACATGAAAATCTGCATCTCGCACGGCGGCTGGCCGCAGGTGCAGAGCATGCTCGCCGTCGCCATGCGCTGCCCCAACGTCTACCTGATGCCTGACTGCTACCTGTATATCCCCGGCTGGCCCTATGCCCGCGACTATGTGAAGGCCGCCAACAGCTACCTGAAGTACCGCACGCTCTACGCCAGCGCCTACCCCCTGCGCGGCTTCGAGCAGTGCTACAAGGGCTGGTGTGCACAACCTTTCGAGCCCGCCGCCCTGAAAGCCAACCTGTACGACAACGCCGCCCGGCTTCTCGGGCTGTAACGGGACGTTGGGGAACACGACGTGCAGGGGGGAGGGAAACCTTTCTTCAGAAAGGTTTCCCTCCCCCGGACCCCACCCGTCCCAAGACTTTTGACTGATGGGGAGGCGGCGCGAGAGGAGTTCGTTCCGGCGTAAGCCGGGAGGATGGCCCGCACCCCCCGCAAATCCGGCAGATTCACCCTCTTTCACTGCCTCGTCAAAGGAAACGTCCCGCCCCGCCGACCATGAACGGAAAAGGAACACAATCATGAACTACATCTATCCCATTCAGGAAATCAGAAGCTTGTTCCCGGCCCTGTGCCGTCTCCACAACGGCAACAAGGCCGTCTATCTGGACGGCCCCGGCGGTTCGCAGGTCGTCGCCACGGCTATCACGGCCATGACCAACTACATGCGCCGGGGCGTAGCCAACACCCACGGCAAGTTCCCGAGCAGCGAAGAGACGGAAGCCCTCATCGAATCCGCCAAGGCCGCGCTGGGGGATCTGCTGGCCTGTGCGCCCAACGAAATCGCCTTCGGAGCCAACGCCACCTCAAACATGTTCGCCGTATCCCGGGCGCTGTCCCGAAGCTGGAATCCCGGCGACGAAATCGTCGTCTCTGAGATGGATCACCATTCGCACATCGACACGTGGATTCTCTCCGCCCGCGACCGGGGCATCGTGGTGCGCCATCTGCCGGTGGATCCCAAAGCCCTGACGCTCGATCTTTCCGATCTTGACGCCATCGTCAACGCGAAAACAAGGCTTGTCGCCGTGGGCTACGCTTCCAATGCCGTCGGGACCATCAACGACGTCGCCCGCATCTCCCGGCGCTGCCGCGAGGTAGGCGCGCTGCTCTCCGTAGACACCGTGCACATCGCCCCGCACAAGGCCATCGACATGGACGCCATCGGCGCGGACATGCTGTTCTGTTCCGTCTACAAGTTTTTCGGGGGACATATCGGCATCGCGGCAATCCGAAAGAACGTGTTTGAGGCGCTCGACACCTACCGCCTGCATCCGGCTCCCTCCACGGCCCCCGGCAAGCTCGAAACCGGGACGCAGAGCCATGAGGCCATTGCGTCCATCGTGCCAGCCGTGGACTTCATCGCCGGGCTCGGCACCGGTTCCACGCGCCGCGAACGCCTCGTCTCCGGCTTCGAGCGCATCGAACGGCACGAAAACGCCCTCGCCGGCATCATCCGGCAAGGGCTCACGGATGTCCCCGGCCTGAAGCTGTACCAGTCCGAAGGCCCCAAGACCGCCACCGTCGCCTTTACGCTGGAAGGGCAGCAGCCCGGCGACGTATGCCGGAAACTCTGCGACCGATACGGCATCTTTGCCGCCGATGGGGATTATTACGCGGAAACGCTCGCCCACAGGGTGGGCGTAGACCGGATCGGCGGCTGGATCAGGGTCGGATTCGCGCCGTACAACACCGAAGAGGAAGCGGAACTGCTTGTCAGGGCCGTCCGCGAAATCGCAGCCGGATAACCGGCGTAACTTCTTTGAAAGTGAAAAAGATCTGAGCGCATCCTGTCACGGCAGGATGCGCTCATGTCGGATCAAGGGGCGAGCAGCGCTGGAAGGGTGGCCCGCCCCTTGCGGAGTGCGGAGGTAGCTCCCCTCCGCTCGGCTTGGTTCCGGGGCAAAGCCCTGCCAAAGTCATGCGGCGGGCGCTTCATCCTTGGCGTACTTGCGGTTCCAGCCGGTGAAGGCGGAGAACAGCAGCACCGCGAGCAGTGCCCATGAATAGGGGTTGTACAGGGCCGCGCTGATGGGCGGGGCGGGGATGGCATAGGTTTCCGCCGCGCTGTAAAGCGCTCCGTACCACGCCGCCACCGCGATATGCCACGGCAGGACAAAGAAGATCGTGCACACCGCGCAGTCCATGAGGTTGGCGCGCCGCGCCGCCGCGAGGCCGAAACGCTCGCCCAAAGGCCGCACGATGCTCGGACCCACCAACAGTTCCGCCGGGGCATTGGCGGAAATGGGGATCGAGGCCAGAATGGTCACGCCGACGATGAAGAGTTCGGCCTGCCGGACGGTGGCAACCAGCGTGCTCTGGGCGAAGTCCAGAATGCGCCGCATGATGCCGCATTCCACCAATATCTGCGTCACCGCCAGAATCAGGATCGCAAAGATGATCGCGCCGACCACGTTGTCTATCCCGGCCTGAATGAGGCCCGTGGAGCCTCCCTTCGCGGCGGGGACGCTGAAGATGTCGGCGGGCCGGATGGTTCCGATCAACATGCCAACGAACGCGGCTGCAACGTTGCCGTAAATGAGCGATTCAATGATGTGCCGCCCCTTGAGCGCCGAGACGACGACAATCCCAAGCGCCAAAAGCATGAACAAGCCTGACGGGTTCAGGCTGGCCTGCATTTCGGGAAGGGGCCGCACTTCGCCGCCTCCGCCGAACACAAGGAACACCACGGCGGAAATGGACGCCGCTGAAATGGCCAGCGGGAAACGGCTGCGCACAACGTCGCGCATTTCGGCCCCCTGTGTGTAGGCCGAGACGATGGTGGTGTCGGAGATGGGCGCGAGGTTGTCCCCGAAAGCCGCGCCGGACAGGATCGCCAGCCCGAGCATGGCCGGGTCCGCCCCGAGGAAATAGCCCGCCGGATACAGCACCGGCGACAGGGCAATGCAGGTGCCGGTGCTCGTGCCCGTGCCGAGGGCGAACAGCATCGCGGCAAGAAAGACCAGCACCACGAAGACGCCGCCCTGCGCCCCGGTCGTCATGCCCATCCACAAAAGCCCCTGGACAAGCCCCCCTGCGGCCATGAGCTTGCCGAACACCCCGGCCAGCAGCCACGCCGTAACAATGACGATGCCCGTGCGGTCGCCGATGCCCCGCATCGCCGCTTTGCAGTATTCCTCTTTGTTTTTAGCGAAGAAGATCCCAACGCACAGCGCGATCCACGCGCAAGCCCAAAAGGGCTTGGTGCCGCCCCGCTCCGCAACCGACAGCCAGACGAGCCCTCCCACCAGTACGATGAGAGGGATCAGGCCGCCGAACAATCCGCCGTACATCTCAAGCTTCTTTTCCTGCATGAGGCACTCCTTCTTATCCGCCTGTGCGTTGCCTGTATTTTGTTCTATTGTCGACATTCGATAATAGACAATACGAGGTATAGGACTCCGTGAAAAAAGAATCAAGACCTCTTGCCGCATCCGCATAAAAAGAAGTCTGTACCTCGGCACAAGAATACTATTATGTTATTGTATTTATTTATAAAAATAAAAATATGCTGATGATTTTCCCTATGCAAAGCCGAAACGTTTAAACATATCTATTTATCCATTTGTATTTATTATATTTTTATACAAAATATCCTGAACCGATCCCCACAGCCGAAGCCGTATCTCCTTTCAAGCCATCCTGAACTTCTCGCCGCATTTCTGAGCAAAAGAGCGGCGGGAAGGCATCCGGGAACAATTTATTTTTAATGTAATATAAGTGTATTAAAAAAGTTTATGAAAAAAACCGTCCACCGTATTGACACGGCCTGACTCTTATGTGAAAAACGGAATGAACGATTGTCGACATTTATACAATCGACAAGAGACTACGAGGAAAGACACCGCAAAGCACGCTCTCAAGCGTTGTGGTTCGGCAAACAAGCCCGCAATCCTGCGGGAAAAGACGGAGGAAGCATATGAAGGGTTCCCGGATGAGTCTGCCAACGCAGATGGCTATCGGTATGGTTCTCGGCATCGCCGCCGGGGCATTGACCCCAGCGATGGGGCTTGATCCCTCATGGTACAAGCCCGTAGGCCAGTTGTTCATCAATCTGGTGCGCATGGTCGTGGTGCCGCTCGTGCTGACCACCCTCGTCGCGGGTGCGGCCAGCGTCGGCGACGTAAGCAAGCTCGGGCGCGTAGCAGGCAAGACGCTGGCCTATTACCTCGTTACCACGGCCGTCGCCGTGGTCATCGGCCTCGTGCTCGCCAACATCTTCCAGCCCGGCAGCGGGCTGTCCATTTCCACGGAAGGCCTCAAGGCCAAGGATGTCGCCCCGCCCACGCTCGTCGACGTGTTCCTGAACATCGTCCCGATCAACCCCATTGAGGCCCTCTCCAAGGGCAACATGCTCCAGATCATCTTCTTCGCCCTGCTCTTCGGCTTCGGCCTCAGCGTCATCGGCGACAAGGGCAAGCAGGTGCTCCACTTCTTCGACGGCGCGGCCGACGTCATGATCAAGGTCACGGGCTTCGTCATGCTCTACGCGCCCATCGGCGTGTTCGGCCTCATGGCCTACACCGTAAGTATGCACGGCCTCAGCGTGCTTCTGCCGCTCATCAAGCTCGTGCTCGTCATGTATCTCGCCTGTATCCTTCAGATCCTCATCGTCTATCTCCCCTGCGTGAAGGTCACGGGCCTTACCCCCAGCCGCTTCCTCAAGGGCCTCGCCTCCCCGATGATGATCGCCTTCACCACCTGCTCCAGCGCCGCCGCCCTCTCCACCACGCTCCTCAGCGTCCAGAAGCTCGGCGCGTCCCGGTCCGTGTCTTCCTTCTCCATCCCGCTCGGCAACACCATCAACATGGACGGCGCGGCCATTTACATGGGCATCGCCGCCATCTTCGCCGCCGAGGTCTACGGCATCCCCATGCCGCTCGATAGGCAGCTCACCGTCATCCTGCTCGCCGTCCTCGCCTCCATCGGCTCCATGGGCGTGCCCGGCGCGGCCCTCATCATGATCACGATGGTCTTCACGCAGGTGGGCATCCCGCTGGAAGCCATCGCTCTCGTCGCCGGCGTCGACCGCATCATGGACATGGCCCGCACCACCATCAACGTGCTTGGCGACGCCACGGGCGCCCTGTTTGTTTCAAAGCTGGAAAGCGATTTCGACCCCGAACGCGGCGAACGGCTCGCTGCGGCCGAATAACCCGCCCGAAAACCTTCCCGGGCGGCGAACGCCGCGGAAAATTCCCTTCCGCGGCGGGAACCGGAGACAACCATGCGACAGGATGAACGGATCGGCATCGTCGGCGGCGTCGGGCCCCATGCGGGGCTTGATCTGACGCGCAAGCTCTTTGACCACACCAGAGCCGAGGCGGATCAAGAACACTTGCCGGTCATGCTCTATTCCTTCCCCGACCGGATCGGGGAGCGCCCGGCCTTCCTGCTCGGCAAGACCGCGGACAATCCCGGCGAGGCCATAGGGGACATCATGGCGGAACTGGCGCGGGCCGGAGCGACCGTCATCGGTATGCCCTGCAACACGGCCCACAGCCCGAGGATATTGGACGCGGCCCTCGAAAAGCTCAACGCGACCGGGCGGCCCGTGCGCTTCGTGCACATGATCGACGCCGTGGTCCGCCATGTGCGGCAACGCTGCGGGGAAGGCGCGCGTGTCGGCATCCTGAGCACGCTGGCGACGTTGGAAACCCGGCTCTATCAGGACAGCCTCGAACGCGCCGGTCTGGAGGCCCTGCATCCCGCCCCGGACGGCTGCGCCCGGGTACAGGAGGCCATCAGCAACCGCGAGTACGGCATCAAGGCCCGGAATCCGGTCACAGAGCGCGCCCGCGCCGATCTTCTGGATGAAGCCCGCCGCCTTGCCGGAAACGCCGACGCGATCATCCTCGGCTGCACCGAGATCCCGCTCGCGCTCCCCGAAAAGGAACTCGGCGGCGTCCCGCTCATCGATGCCACCGACATCCTCGCACGGGAGCTGGTCAGGGCCTTCGCCCCCGAAAAGCTCCGCTGACCGCCCCAACCGGCGCAATCCACGCCGTCCATATTCATAGGAACCCAAAGGAAAACACTATGAAAACCATCCTCTCCACCGCCGATGCGCCCGCAGCCATCGGCCCTTACTCCCAAGCCGTCCGCTCCGGCGAGGCCCTGTACTGCTCCGGACAGCTCGGCATCGATCCCGCCACGGGCAAGCTCCCCGAAGGTGTCGCGGCCCAGACGGAACAGAGCCTGAAGAACATCCGGGCCCTTCTCGCCGCAGCCGGGGCGGGCATCGAAAACGTGGTCAAAACCACCGTGTTCATTACCAACATGACGGATTTCCCGTTGGTCAACGCGGAATACTCCAAAGTATTCGCCGAGAATCCTCCCGCCCGTTCCTGCGTGGCGGTCAAGGAATTGCCCCTCGGCGGGCTGGTTGAAATCGAAGTGCTCGCCGTCGTCTGATTCCAGAAACGCCCCCGGCTCCACCAACGTACGGAGTAAATGAAACACTGTCTCCGCCGTTTGCGGCCCGGCTTACGTCTCTTCCGGCCCAGGACGACGCGGAGGAAAAGAAAACGCGAACCCGCCCCGAGAACCGGCGCTCTTTCCGGTTCCTCTCTCGGCGGAATCGCCCGGTACGTGCCCCCGTGCCCCGCACGGCTGCACCATGCTCTGGATTATACTGTAACTTTTTGGAATAACAGAAAATAGGACAAGAAGATTTTCTCGGAGAAAGGCTCTTGACAAGATGGAGAGCCGATGGCACAACCAAATTGTCGAATGTCGACATTTAGAAAAATACATCAAGGAACGCTGCGGCAGCAGCACTTCATACCCACAGGAGACCATTATGAATCTCGCCAAGTTTCCCCGTCGCGGCTATGTGACCGAACCTACGCCCCTGGAGGCGCTTCCCAACTTCTCCAAAGCTCTCGGCGCGGACATCAACATCTACATCAAGCGCGATGACCTGCTTCCCGGCACCGCCGGAGGCAACAAGACCCGTAAGCTCGACTTCAGCATGGCCGACGCGATCAATCAGGGCGCGGACACCATCATCACCTGCGGCGCCGTGCAGTCCAACCATTGCCGCCTGACCCTCGCCTGGGCCGTCAAGGAAGGCCTCGACTGCCACCTCGTCCTTGAAGAACGCGTGAAGGACAGCTACAACCCCGAAGCCTCGGGCAACAACTTCCTGTTCCAGCTTCTCGGCGTGAAGTCCGTCACCGTGGTCCCCGGCGGCTCCAACATGCTCGGCGAAATGGAAAAGCTCGCCGAAAAGCTGCGTGCCGAAGGCAAAAAGCCCTATATTGTGCCCGGCGGCGCTTCCAACAAAATCGGCGCTCTCGGCTATGTGAGCTGCGCCGAGGAAGTTCTGCGCCAGCTCTTCGACCGCGGCCTCGCCATTGACCACATGGTTGTCCCGAGCGGCAGCGCTGGCACCCACGCGGGCATCATCGCGGGCATGGTCGGCAACAACGCGGGCATCCCGGTCACCGGCATCGGCGTCAACCGCAAGAAGCCCGTTCAGGAGGCCGCCGTCCTCAACCTCGCCAATGAAACCCTCGAATATATCGGTGCCGAAGCCCGTGTGCCCGCCGAAAAAGTCGTAGCCTTCGACGACTACGTGGGCCCCGGCTACTCCCTGCCCACCGACGCCATGGTCGAGGCCGTCAAAATGCTCGCCCGCACGGAAGGCATCCTGCTCGACCCCGTCTACTCCGGCAAGGCCATGTCCGGCCTTATCGATCTGGCCCGCAAGGGATACTTCCCCAAGGGCTCCAACGTGCTGTTCCTCCACACCGGCGGCTCCCCGGCGCTGTATGCCTACCTGCCCACCTTCCGCGCCTAACCGCCTTTTATTGAGTCCATGCTCCCCCCGGCCGGAGCCTTTCCGCATACATCAGCGGAGAGGCTCCGGCCTTCTTCGTCCCCCGAAAGCGGCCTTCCCAGTGCCCCGCGGCGCGAGCCTTTTCCTACGGTTTCCGTCCTTCCCTATTTCCCCAAAGTGCCCTCCCCTCATGAACCGTGCGCAACCGCTTCTCAAAAGACAACTCCCAGCCTTGCGCGACATGCCGAAACCACGTAGAACTCTATCGCGAACCGCATGACGAAACCGCATAGGGCAACTCTTCTCAAGCCCCGCATCTGTTCGGAGCATCAATGGATTTTACGAAGCAAACATATTGTAATCAGGTAACCAGCTATATCCGCTCACTTATCCGTAAAGGCACGCTGGAAATCGGCGCTCCTGTCAAAGAGGCCGTCCTCTCTGAACAGCTCGGGATCAGCCGAGCCCCCATCCGGGAAGCGCTACAAGTGCTCGTTCAGGAGGGGCTGATCACCTCTGAGCCGCAAAAGGGCAAACACGTCAGGCAGATGACCGGAAAGGAAATCTACGACAGCTACGTCGTCGCGGGTATCCTCGAAGGGGCGGGCGTCGCCGAATCCCTGCCGCTCTGGACCGAGGCGAACATGGAAACCTTCCGATCCGTCGTCCGGCAGATGGAAGGGAAGATCAGCTACGCCACCAAACTCGACGAGCTTGCCGAAATCGACGAGCTGTTCCACGCCACCCTCTTCATGGCCTGTGACAATACCCGGCTCGTGGAAATGGCCCGCACCTCCTGTGCGACCATATCCAAGTACCTTTATTATCAGCACTGGATCACCATGTTCACGCCAAGGGAATACGCCGACCGCCACCATGCCGTGGCCGAGGCCGTCTACTCCCGCGACGTCAAACATGTGGAAACCGCTCTGCGCGATCATTATAAGGAAACAGGCCTGCGCATGGCCCAGTTCGGCAAAGAGGCGTGATACCAATAGGTAAGGATATACTCTATTACGGAGCAGTCCTCTTGCGGATTACGGATTTTTCCCTAAGCCTTTCTAATGGAATGGATGGGCTTATTTATCGTAATGAATGATATGGGTAACTCCGGTTGCCTTGTGCCATATCCGCCTTATGTCATGCCCTCAATGCGTTGATCAGGACATGCCGGATAGAAATATCCCGAACAGGCTCCCCCTTTGTTCTTTTGGCCAGCACGCAGGTGTATGACTATTGTTAACGCCAACATCTGACCGCCTTAATACGAACATTTCTAAAGGACCAACTCGCATCGCCATTTGCGACCCAAGGACAATAACACGGCGGATATGTTCAGGCGCATGGGCATATGCCTGCGCAATCTCTTGTTATGTTATGAAGTGCTCATACTCAACATGCGGAAGCTTTGGGAAACGAGGGAGTCCTTCAAAAAGTCTTTCCCACGCGTATGGGGGTGTTTCCTTGACAGAAAGCCCCGGGGAGAAATCTCCGGGGCTTTTATATGGTGCACCAATATGAAGAAGAAAGGTGCGACGAATCGCGCACTGTGTTAATCCTCCTCCCTTCCACTTTAGGTTCAAACTCACGAAATCGCGTCCAACGAAAGTCGAAATTCTTGCTCAAAGGATGAAGGCATAGCAGTGCTACGTTGATGCATTTTCCCTCCACAACGTAGCCATTTACAAAAAACGGCTTTGGGCAAAGGGTTTGATAAGGACTGAGGCTAAGGCACAGAGCCAAAACGAAGGTCCCCTCTCCGCCTGGTCTTTAGGCATCCGCTACAAAAAGATATCAAAAATATCAGGGGCTGGTCACCCTACTTCGTAATATCCTTTTCATCTTTTTTGAAGGTGGCATCCACTTCGTCCAGCTCGCTGGAGGCCTGTTTGAAGTTTCTGATAGCCTTGCCGAGCCCCGCCCCGATTTCAGGCAACCTATTCGTGCCGAACAACACCATCACAACCAACAGTACGATGAGCAAATGCGGTATGCTGAATAAATCCATATAGGACTACCCCCTTGCATCAATAAAAGTGAGTACTAGAAATTAAAAAGGGCTTTTCTAACTCTACTGGACCAGTATAGCCGCATTCGATCAAAAAGCAAATTGTGTTTGTTGTACACTTCTCACACTAAACTGCTTTATTTCACTTGATTAAAGACGCTCTGTAAACGATGGATGTACAGGCACAAAAAATAAATTCACCGTCGAGAATTAGAGTATGTTGATGATCTTGCGGAACGGGGTAAAATCCGGCTGGGTGATTCATAGACAAATAAAAATGACCGGAAGCCATACGGAGGCGGCACTTTCCCGGCTGAGGCGGGATTACACGCTAAGATAGGGGAACGGAACCGTGATGAGGGAAAAGCTTCCTCTGTCCGGCGAACAACGCTCCCGGTACAAGGGGAAGGGTAAATGAAAGCCCTCTCGGTGGTGTACCGGGAGGGATTTTTGGGCATACCTTTGAGCGGGTTTCCCCTAAGTGCCTTTTCATGACAGCAACAAAGGACCACCCTGCCCTGCCATACTTTGCCGTAAGATCGTCTTCAACTCCCGCAGTAGTTTCCGATCGGTAACGTCACCAGTTCGAGGAACCTCCACACGGCGGGAAGCCACGATGCCCTGCCCGGGAGCCATAACGCATACCTCATCGCCAAGCAGCAACGCCTCTTCCACATCGTGCGTCACAAGAATGATCCCCATGCCGATACGCGCATGTAAAGTCACCAGCAGTAACTGCATCTGTTCACGCGTGATGGCGTCCAAAGCGGCGAACGGTTCGTCCATGAGCAGTACGGGCGGCGATAGGGCCAATACCCGAGCGAGCGAAACCCGCTGTTTCTGGCCACCGGAAAGCTCTGCCGGAATCTGATTCTCCCGACCGGAAAGCCCGGTCAGTGTCAGCATGTCGAGAGCCCGCGCACGCCGAGCGGCGGATGGGATACCCGCGGCCTCAAGTCCGATCTCCACGTTTTCCAGCGCCGTCAGCCACGGGAACAGCGCGGGCTCCTGAAACACTACCGCCCGATCCGGGCCGGGGCCACCGCAAGGCCTGCCTTCCAGCGTCACTGTGCCCGCGTCGGGCGCATCGAACCCGGCGAGGATATTCAACAACGTCGTCTTGCCACATCCCGAAGCCCCGATCAGGGCCAATACGCCACCACGGGGAATAGCAACCGATACGCCAGGCAGTACAAGCCGTGATTCACCGCCCTTGCGGAAGGATTTCCATATTCCGGAACAGGCGAAAAAAGGCTTCACTGCCGCCTCAGGCTCACCGAAACCGCCGACAGCGCCCTCATAAGCAACACGTCGCATAGCCACCCCACCAGCGCGATCAAAATGATGCCCGAAACCAGCAGATCCACGCGCCCGGCCAGCCGCGCGTCCATAATCATTGCACCGAGGCCGTCCGGAACGCCTGTCAGTTCGCCGAGTACCAAATACGAAAAACTCATGCCGAGCGCCACCCGCAAACCCGTCCGCACCTGCGGCATGGCGGACGGAATCACGACCCGGAAAAAAATGGCCCGCCGCCCGAATCCAAGCATCCGGCCCGCCCTGATGAGTACCGGAGGCACTGAGGCCGCCCCCGCCGCCGCGTTGAGGTAAGCCGGAAAGAAGCCAGCAAGCGCGATCAGGAACACGGTGGCCCGGAAGCCGATGCCAAGCCACAACAGTGCCAGGGGGAGCCAGCTTATACCCGGCACGGCGCGTACCCCGTTGATAATCGGTGAAAGCAGGCTCGCCAGAGCGGGACTCCGCCCTGAAGCCAGACCCAGCGCCACGCCGGGGATCACCGCCAACAAGTAGCCGCTTCCCACGCGCCCCAGGCTTGCGGACAGATCGCCCCAGAAACGCCCGGCATAGGCATCCGCATACCCTTCCGATACCGCGCCCATATACGCGCACACCGTTTCCCAGACCGTCCTCGGCGACGGCAGAAGATATTCCGGAGCAAGGCCGCTGGATGTTGCCAAGTTCCAACAAATGAACAGGATCAGCGGAAGGAGGCAAGGGAGGATGCGCCTCTTCGAGAGCCACGTCCCGGCAAGGCTTCCGAAAGCTCTTGACGAGTTTCCACGCGACCGCCCCTCTGGGGCCGCTCCCGCAGTACTCCGGCAAGGCGGCTCCCCAGCGAAACCTCTTTCGCCGGATCCCGCTATCGGCTTAAAAGAGCCCTCACAGGGCACTTCCCCGCATCTCCCGGACTCCCGCTCCTTGCCCGCCGTCTTCATGGCGCCTTACTGACCTTGGCGCAGGGCGTCCACGAAGCGGCGATCCACCAATGCGTTGTAGTCGGGTTCCTTCTTGATGATGCCCAGTTCCAGCATACGCTTACCGAGGGCGGAAAGCTGCTTCATGAAGGTATCGTCCATATCCCACACGAGCTCCATGTTATCGGCGGCGTCACGCAGCACGTCAAGCTCCACGCCGAACATCTTCGACGATGTTTCGAGCCAAAACGCCTTGTCGGACATGCATTGTTCAGTAGCCTTCCGATGGGCGCGGAGCATTTCCATCACGCGTTCCGGGTTTTTCTCCACAAAATCGCGCCGCACGATCATACCGCTGTTGATAGCCCCGATGCCTTCACCATAATACGGATAGGCCAGAATCTCTCCGTAGCCTTGCCGCTTCGCCAGCGTGGGCAGAGGTTCGCCGGACAGGTAGGCGTCAATGTCGCCCCGGCTGAGGGCGGTTCCCATGTCGAAGAAGTCGATACGGACAAGCTTAGCGTCCTTATCGGGATTGAGCCCGGCACGGGTGAGCGTTTCCCGCAGCAGGATTTCATGCATTGTACCGGGTACATAGCCGATTTTTTTGCCTTCCAGATCCCCTACACTCTTGACGCCGCCCTTCTTCACCACAAGCGCGGAACATTTGTTGCCGAGCGAAGCGACAAGCACGATGGGTTCCCCGCGCGAGGCTGCTTGGATCGCCAGTGCCAGCGTGGTTCCGGTCATATCGAGGCTGCCCGCCAGCAGAGCGGCTTTCTGATCGCCCGGATTGGTGAACGGGTGCACCTTCACCGTTGCGCCGTTCGCAAACGGCTCATACAGGAACGGCTGGATGGTTTGGGCCGTTTTCCATGTGCCTACGTTCCACGTTTCCGCCGCCAGAGACGGCACACACAGGGTCAGGGCCAATACGAAGGTCAGGAGCAATTTTCTCATGTTGTGCGCCTCCGGCGGCAAGGGAGCTACCGCCCCCTTGACCCCTGTTTGGGGGGCGAGCCGCCCCCAAGCCCCGGCAAGTGCGATCCGTTTTTCTTCCGAACAGTGTTCGGAAGAAAAACGGATCGCTCCTGTCGCGTCAGATAATCCCGCCACGGTTATACTTGCCGAAAAAAAGACCGTTTCCGTGTTAAAAAAATGCGTATACGAACAGGCTCAGGGCTTCCTTTTTATATACAATACAAGATGATACCTTCATATCACTAAAAACCGTACGGCCCATTACCCTGACTGAGATAAGGGATTCAATAAGGTCAAAAGTCTTGGGAGGGGAAGAGGGGAGGTTTGGAGGGGGGAAGGGGGACCCTTCTACAGAAGGGTCCCCCTTCCCCCCTCCAATCATTCCGCTAATCCTTCACAAAATATCCGGCATCCCTGAAAAGCTGCTTGGCATCGGCAACGGTGAAGCCCTGCCACTCGGCGGAGCACTCGGCGTCATTCCGAGGCACGGCGCCGGTTTCCACGACCACAACGTTCGCGCCCCACTCAAGCGCCTCCTTGCGGGGGGGATGAACACAGATGTCCGGTACGTTCACACCTCCGCAGATACGGGTGATCGCCACAATCTGGGCAAGTCGAAGATCCGGAAGAGGATCGTGCGATTCAAAGGGCGTACCCTTGACGTTGATGCGGGCCATCGCGCCGCTCAAGGCCGCGCCATTGGAAAGTGCCGCCATGAGTACGTCCGCAATCTCATCATCCGTGTGCTCAGGACCCACTGGCTCCACCAGATGCGCCAGCTTGAGATCCGAATCCCGCACCGCCGCCAGCGTGGCCTTGCGCTCCTCGGGCCGGAAGCATGTCGTCCGCCCTTCCCCAAGCCGCAGGGAGTGATACACGACATCGATGCCCGACGCGATCATCGCCCGCGCCTCAAGCGGCCCGAACTCGCCGGTATTCACCACCAGCCCGTAATTCCCGGGAACAGCCTCGCGCACCTTTTTCGCCAGCGCGCACAAGCGGTTAAGCCCGTAAAATTCCGTTGTCCGCAACGTCACCCACGACGCGCCCTCATCCACGAAAGCCCGCGCCGCCTTGATGATCGCTTCATCGCTCCATTCATGCTGTTCCGTAATCAGGCCCCACTTTTCGCCGAACGCGCAAAACCCGCAGTTCATCGAGCAGGGGCGGCAATCGATGCCGATGGCGCTCCACACCCGCCCTTCGTTGCCGACCACAATATGCGCGATATCCCGGGCCGCACGCCCAAGGTAGGCCGCTTCTTCCGAATCCGGCGCAAGGGCCAGCAAGCGCAACACCTCATCCCGCGAAGCGGGCATACCGCGCAGTGCCCGATTTTTGAGCGCGTCAATGAAAGAATAGGTATCCATATGTACGGCTCCGGCAAAAGGTTGAGGTGTCCCGCAACCGCAAGAGGCGGGTGGAAAAGGCGATCCGGCGGACAGGAACACCTCCTGCGGAGATAGGGAAACGGAATGCTCCGGCATAGGGCATGGTTCCGAATTCATGCCTGAGCGCGCATCCTGCAAAAACAAGAGCAAATTGGCGATGAAAGCCTGATGCGAAGTCAGCGTGCGCATCCATTGGTCGAGACAGTGCCCGCCTTTTTCCGTCAGCGTGTACCGCTTGCGGGCCGGACCGCTGTTCTCAAGCTCCCAGTCCGACTCCAGCACCCCCTCCTGCTCCATATTCCTCAACATCCGGTAGACGCCGGTGGCATCCGGAGGCTGTTTGCGGAAAAGGCTTGTTTCCGCAAGGCGTTGGACCACAAGATATCCGTGCAGTGGCCCGGAGGACAGTACCGCCAAAATCACAGGCTGCACGAACCGGGGAAGGTTCGCTCCCGAGCAGGGACAGTTGTCTAGCTCCATCATCAGACTAGCTCCATTAGTTGATATAACTATTTTCTAAACGTAAGCCCCTGTCAAGGCTTTTTTGCTATCTACAAAAAAATATATTTAAGTAGAATTTTATTATTGATTGTAATAACAGTATATTGCAACAAAGTATTGCCGTCCGTTGACATTGGATTTATGCTTGCATCAACTATAGATATATCTAATTGCGATTCCTCTTCTCCGCAAAAAGGGCAAAAGCACGCCAACCGGAACGGGAACACTTTGAAGATACGGACAAACGTCCTGACGGCCTCAGGCCCCAGATATAAACAGGGGGTCCCGAGTCAGCCTGAACCGCCCCGGAACCCCTGTCCGCGCCCAAAAACATACCTGGCGCAATTCTCTTCATTTCCAGCTTAATCCGTCATTTCGATATGAACCCCCAAAAAGTGATCAGATAAGTCAACTGGTTCGCTGACATATCGATATTCACGGCATAAACGGGATCGGCGGTATGTTCAGTGAGGATGGCTTCCTCTTTGGAAGGATCTTTGACGGTGGAGGCAAGCGCCTTGAAAAAGCCCTGCGTCGTGAACAAGACGGAACAGGCCCCCTCAGTGGCGGTGGAAAAGACATTGAGGCGCTTGCGCATGGCCGTCCAGCATTCGTCGTCGCTCTTTCCCTGTGCCGCAAGCTGATAAAGATCGGCATGGCCCATCGCGGGCTGCACGGTTATCGGCATACAATCCTGGGCGCGCAGGTCGTCGAACACCCGCGCGAGGAGCGGATCGCTCATATTCGCATACAGGATTACCGCAACCGCCTTGCCCTCTTGGAACTGCACCACGCACGTCCAATCGGCCTCCATCCACTTGAACGGAAGCTGGAGCATGTCGGCGTTGTCGGTGGGTTTTGCGCCGAGTGCTTTCGCCTCATCTTCGGACATGCCGAGCGAGAAAGCCCCGATGCCGCGCTCATCGGTGGGAGCGGGCTTTTCGGCGGAAGCGGCTGATTCCGAGTTTGCGGTATGGACGTCGGCATCAGCGCCGGAAGGAACCTTGGCGGGAACGGGGGCGGAGGGTTGGGCCGCCTCGGCGGAGGCAGGTTTCACTTGAGCCGTAAGCTGATCATCCGCCAGTGCGACGGAAGAGGCGAACAGCACGGCGGCAAGGCCGAAAAGGATATGTTTCATGATTGAGCCCTCTCAAATTGTCGTGTGCACGGAACGCCGCGCACTGCCAGTGCCAGACAGGAAATCATCCCTTTTGTCAAGGCTGATGGAGGTATGATTGAAGCCCGACGCAAAAGGGAGTTGTAGGGTTATAATAAAGAACATATTGATTTCATTTGAAGACAACGGTATATTCCGCCAGCCCTTCTTCTTTTATTATCACGGGAGAGACTATGGAAAACCGTCTTTATGCCTTTGACTGGAAGTATATCGGTGACATGGAGCTTGGCCGCCCCAACCTTGGCAAGACGGCTCGCCTTGAAATCTACAGGCTCTTCCAATATACTTTACGGGACGTACTTGAGACTGAATACGGTACGGAACAGTCCGACAGGCTGTTATATAAAGCGGGATTCCTCGCTGGGACAGAATTCTGCAAACGGTACGTAGGAGAATGTGCATCATTCAGCGATTTCGTCGCTAAGGTTCAGGCCGCCCTTGAAGAGATGAATGTCGGCATCCTCCATGTTGAGCGGGCCGATATGGACAAGCTTGAGTTTACGCTCACGGTGGCGGAAGATCTGGACTGTTCCGGACTCCCGGATTTGGGACATGTCGTCTGCACCTACGACGAAGGTTTCATTTCGGGCCTTTTTAAGAGCTTTACGGGTAAATCTTTCGAAGCCAAGGAAATTGACTGTTGGTGTACGGGCGACAGAACGTGCCGCTTTGAAGTCAAACCGGCTACCGAGTGATACATGACCGCTCCCCTTTCGACGGACGAAGCGACAGCGCTTCTTACGTCCATCCTCATGGACCCCCAGTGGTCAGTGGATTCCATCGCCGACTTGCCTAAAGACGATCCTTTCGGCAAGCTCTGCTATGATTTGGCCGAAATCCGCGCGCACGTACAAGCTTTGTCCAAGGGAGACCTGAGCAGAGGGAGCAAGGCGCGCGGATTCGTGGCCGGATCACTCAAGGCTACAGAGGCCAACCTGCGTCATCTTACGTGGCAGATGGAGCGCGTCGCGCAGGGGGATTATTCTCAATCCGTGTCGTTCATGGGGGATTTCTCCAAGGCATTCAACAAGATGAGCCGGGAGATGCACAGCAAGGCCGAGGAGCTTTCCCGGCTGCTTGAACGGTACCGGATGTCTACGGACGAGGATATTCTGACCGGGCTCCTCAACCGGCGTACATTCTTCAAATTGGCCATGAGCGAACTCCGCCGCGCAAAGGAATCCTATCAGGATTCCCATTCGGCGCTCTGCCTCGCCCTTGCCGATCTCGACAACTTTAAAAACGTGAATGACCACTTCGGGCACGCCAACGGAGACAGGGTTCTCCAGCTCTTCGCCTGCCGCCTGCGGGAAGCCTGCCGGGCAGATGATCTGTGTTGCCGTTTCGGGGGCGACGAGTTCATCATCCTGATCCCCCGAATGACCAAAGATGAAAGCATCGAACACGTCAACCGATTACGAGAAGCCTGCTCGCTGGCCCCCATTTCCGGCCCGGCCGCGGAACTGAACATCACCGCCAGCTTCGGCCTATCCTTTATCGGCGAATCCGAACTGCTCAATACCTTCAATTCCGTCGAAATCCTTGAACATGCCATCCAGATCGCCGACCACCGCCTCTCCCGCGCCAAGCAGGAAGGACGGAACCGTGTCTGCTCCACAGGATAAGGGATGCCGGGACGGGGATTCTGAAAAAGCTTTTTCCTCCCTTTCCCAAAACCGCCGGGGCGGATTGCGCCCCCCTCTCTTTCCAAAGCTATCCCTGGCTATTCGAATCCCCGCGTTCCCTGCATACAAAAACCACCCGAAGTGACTCCACCTTTTCTAAGCCTTTCAGCATTGTAACGGCTCATGAACAGCCACGCCTCCACGCTTAAGAGGAGAAACAGAGCGCCGTAAGGAACCCTTCCGCACAACACTCTGCCCTTTCAGGAAAACTGCAAACAGGGATTCGATAAGGTCAAAAATCTTTGAAGAGGGAGAGGAAGGGGTCCGGGGGAGGGGGAAACTTTCTTTAGAAAGTTTCCCCCTCCCCCGGTTTTCCCCCTACCCTTCTACATACAGAGGAAAACTGGCCTCGACGGACTCAAAGAGAGTGAGCGGGACGGGTCGGGAAAAAATGTAGCCCTGAATCGCGCTGCACCCGATCGAGCGGAGAAACTCCACCTGCTCCTGCTTCTCAACGCCTTCGGCGACGGTGGACATGCCGAGTGCGCGGGCCATCTGCACAATGCTCTCAACCACGGCGCGCTCGCGGGGCGTGCCTTCGGTGTCGCGGAAAAAGGCGATGTCCAGCTTGAGCACGTCGAGCGCGATCTCCTTGAGCATGTTGAGCGACGAGTACCCCGTGCCGAAATCGTCCATCGCACTGCGGAACCCACGGGACGGAAGGGCCGCCATCAGTTCACGGAACAGCGCGAAGTTACGGATCACCATCGTCTCGGTGCACTCAAGCTCAAGCATTCCGGAATCGATACCGTACTTGTCACGGATCGCTGAATAACGGTCGAGGAAATCGCCCTGCGCAATGCTCAGGCGAGACACATTCACCGAAAGCCTCAACGGAGGCAGGCCGCGCGAACCCCGGGACGCCAGATAGGCGCACGCCTCTTCGAACACAAAAGCATCCAGATCCACGATGAACCCGTTGCGCTCGAACAGCGGGATGAAGTCGCCGGGCGAGACTATCCCGTATCCCGGGCGCTCCCAACGCACCAGGACTTCGGCGCCAAACAGCGCGTCGCCGTGCTGGATGTCCACCTGCGGCTGAAGATGGAGGCAGAACTCCCGATTGCGCAGGGCCTCCTCCATGCAGCTCTCGATGTTCTTTTCGTAAAGAACCCGCTTGCGCATCTCCTCGGAATATAAGGCGTACTTGCTGCCGCTGAGATGTTTTACGCTCTTCTGCGCAAGGTTCGCCCGGTCGAGCATATCGTCGATGCTGAGAATGTCCTCTGGACGCTCGACCAGATAAATACCCGCGATCATCTCTACGCGGAACCGGCGATTCGCCAACCCTTCAAACCGGGTCAGCAGATCCGAACAGCGCAGGAACCGCGCCACCAGATCGTCGATATCCCGATAGCACCGCAGCAGGGCAAAGTTGTCGCCGGAAATACGCCCGAACGTCTCTCCCGGGCGCGCGCCTTCCGCGATGAGCTCGGCCCAGTAGCTGAGCAACTCGTCGCCGATGTCGTATCCGTAGATATCATTGATGAACTTGAAGTTGCGGATATCGCAGTACCAGAGCGAATATTTGCGGTCGCCGCGAGCGGCCAGCAATTCCGCCGCGTCCGTCTTGAACTTGGCGAAATTGCTGTATCCCGTAACCGGATCGTGCTCCGCCTGATAGCGCAGATGGCGCAGTGCCCGCACGTTATCATCCATGTCCGAGATCGTACCCACAATACGCAGGAGCTTGCCCTGCGCATCGCGCTTGAGCGTCGCCGCGATGCGGCACCAAATGAACGCGCCGTCACGGCGGCGCAGGCGCACCGTCGTCTCCACCTGATCCTCACGGTACAGCGAAGCGTGAAACGCCTTGAAATCGGCCATGTCACGCGGGTGCACCGTCAATGACCGGAGCATGTCCGGCACATTGCCGGGATTGTTGCGGCAATCCAGCAGCGAGCCCAAATACGGCGCATAATGCAGCTGTTGTTCCGGCCCCCAGTCGAACACCACGCTCTTGGTCTGCTCCACGATGATCCGGTAACGCTCGTCCATCATGTGCAGCCGCTGGAGCTCGGCATTCTCGCGGGAAAATTCGTCCAGCCGTTTGCGGTCGTCGATGCCGTGCACCCAGACGAAATGAAGCTTGTCCGCATCTTCCACGCACAGGACGTTTACTGTTACCCAATGGTAACTATTATCCCGCCACAGGCAACGGAAATCTTCCTTCAACACGCCGTCGTTCAGCCGGAGAGAACGGGCGTTTGCGACAACCCTGTCGTAACGCTCCAGATCTTCGGGGTGGATCATGGACTCCCTCACCATCGCCTTCAGGTCGTCCAGCCTGCCCTCATCGGGAAGCGGGAGGAACGTCCCGCTGGAGTGCCGGATGATGCGGAAGGTGTTCCGGGTGAGGTTGCATTCGTAGATTTCCCCGGACTCCTCACTCAGGGCAAAGTCATACAGCAGGGCGACGCGGCTGCGCTCGCGCTCATGCCGTGTCTCGGTGATGTCGGTGATAGTGCTGTAGCACAGCCGGGAACGGCCCGACGTGGCGAAGAAGAACCGTGACTGGATCCAACGGGTTCCCCCTGCGGACATCTTCGCCCGGTATTCGCAAAGGAGTTCCCGTTTGTCCGACTCGAACACCTGCCGCAAATTTTCGATGCGGCAAAGCGCATACACGTCTTCGCTATCCTCAGCGACGATGTTGGAGCGTACCGCCTCCTTGAGCATGGCCTCATAGTCGCCTTGGGACGGGATCTTCTTTCGGGCGAGGAATTCCCCATACGGCACGGTATACAACCCCGTATCGAGATCAATGCGCAGAACAAGGCCGTAAGCATACCGGAACAGGCAGGAATGCTCTCCTTCCGAGTCGTAAACCGGAAGCTCGTCCAGTTCCCTGCCTCCCCGGGCTCGGAATTTCATCCGATACATATCGTCGTCCGCGAGCTGGAACAGGGCATCGTAAGAGATCTGCTCATGGGAATAGGCCACGCCGATGCTCACGGAAAGCTTGCAATCCGCATATTCATTGCCAAGCGTGGCGGACATGGCTTCCCGGATGCGCCTGGAGACGTCCAGCGCCTCGGTGCGCGAAGGGACATCCTGCATGAAGGCGATGAATTCATCCCCGCCCGTGCGGGCCACAAAATCCCGGGTACGGAAAGATTCCTGCAACAGCTTGGCGAAAGCGATCAGCACGGCGTCGCCGCGCAGGTGCCCATAGCGATCGTTGACGCGCTTGAAATGATCGAGATCGAACACCAGCAGGGCGGAAGAATGCCCTCCGCGGTGGATATCCAAATACGTCTGGATAAACTGCTGCGCGTACTCGCGGTTGTAGAGCCCCGTGAGCGGATCGAGCCGGGTCTGGCGGATCAGCTCGTCCTGCCGCATTTTGCGTTCGGTGATGTCGAGGAGCAGGCAGATGCACACGGGCTCTCCTTCCCCGTCCACAACGAGCCGCCCCTTTTCAAGGACCCAGATGACCTGCCCGTCTCCTTTTCTGATGCGGTATTCCTGCTCATAGCAGCCGTTCACGGCCTCGCGCCATGCGGTGCGGAAAAGGGCCACGTCATCGGAGCAAACAATGGCCTCAAGGCCGCCCGCCATCAACCCCTGGAAAACGTCCGGCTCATAGCCGAGGAAATGCAGCATCCCCTCGCTGATGTAGGCCAAGCGCCGCTCGTCGCCTCCGTCAGTAACGAAAAAGCCCCCCTCAAGGCTGGAATCGATCAAAGACATAAAATAACGCTGGCGGCGGTAGTCGGCCTCACGGCGCTGCTGCTCGTCAATGTCGGTATAGAAGCAGTACAGCACCTCATGACCGTTCCACCGCTCTTCCGCGCGGCAGGCGTCCAGGCGCACCCATATGTCGCTGCCGTCCTTCCGGCGGACGCGGAAAGGGATGCTGAACCGCCCGGTGGCTTTGCGGTTGCGGATCTCGTCGTTGCCCACGATCAAATCTTCGGCATACACAAAGTTGATGGCGCGATTGCCGAACTGACCGCGGACTTCTTCCCGCGTATACCCGATCATACAGAAAAACTGATCATTGGCCTCAAGGATGGTGTACTCGGCATCGGCGGCGAGCTTTGCAAAACCGTTGAACACCACGGCGTGGCAGGCTTCCAGTTCGGCGTTCTTTTCCTTGAGCGAAACCACGCTTTGCTGAAGCTGCTCCTGAAGCTCATGGGAGCGGGTGATGTCGACGACGATGCTGACGATAACGGGCCGCCCATCCTCGGAAATATTGCGCAATCCCCGGTCAAGGACCCAAATGTAGGACCCGTCCCGCCTGAGCATCCGATAGGAGACTTCATAGCTGTCAGTGACGGTCATCGACTCATTGACTAGAGTGTTGACGCGGTCACGGTCGCCGGGATGGATACCGTTTTCAACCATCCCTCCCGTGTCCTCCACAAAATCTTCATACGAACTATATCCAAGGTACCCGAGGAGCTGATCGTTGATGAAATAGAGGGGGAAGCCTTTTTCGATATAGCCGCCGATAAGCCCGCCGGGAATGCTGTTTTTAAGCAGCTGGAACGCGCTGCGCCGGGACTGCGAGGAAAGCTCGTTCCCTTCCCCAAGGAAAGAGGTAGGGAAGAATTCGCCGTCCGGCTGTTCGCCGCTGGGAAGGGAGGCATGAATGCCCTGGATGAGGCAGCGCCCATCCGGGACTTCGCCGCACATCGCGGAAATGCGGACGTTCACCCCTTTTCCGCTGGATGGATCGACGACGCTCATGTCGCCGTCCGTATAGCACGCCTTGCCCGCTTCCACGGAATAGAGATTCCGCAGCTTCACGTCGAAGGAGCCCGGCGTGGCCTTGAACTCCTCGATAAGCAGCTCGCGGCAATCGCAAAAACCCTTGCCGGCACGTTCAAAATCTCCTGTCCCTATCCAGCGGATATCGTCAGCGAGGCACTCAAGCGTTTTATCCAGATCGCGTAAATGGAGGTAAGCATCAAAAAAACGGCGGACGACGTCCTCGGAACGGGAAGCGATTGTTTGCATAGGGGCACCAGATCAAAAAATATTTTGTGATCACTAGCCTGTGTCCCGAAGGGCGTCAAGGAGGCAAAAAGGCGCCTCAAACGGGAAAATACAGGCTCTTGAAGAGATTATCCCCCCACGAATAAATCGCGGTTTTTCGGATGTGGGACAGTTCCCCTTCTTCACACAGGGGCCCCAGCAATAGGACGGCTACGTAAAAGGAAGATGGAAAACGGTCACCTCCCTTACCATACAATCGTTTCCCGTACCGTTACCTTGACTGCAAAAACAGGTTACGCAGTATGATGCACATGCTCCAAGGAAGCATTCCAACCCCTTTAGTGAAAACCCGGCGAAAAATATAAAAATCCTCATATCCATAACGGGGGCTATGCCGTACGGAAAAGGATGGCAAACCCCGGCGCCCTCAGGCGGAGCGGGATAAGCCTGCCCTTATCGTTGGGCAGGAGTGGTACGGTTCGTCAGAATGACCGCCTGCGGCAATATGCCCTCCAGGATGCGGCTCCATACCCACCCTTTTTCGGTATATCGGCCACCGGGATACGGCCAAATGCCCTCCGCGATCCCCCGAAACACCTTCATGCGCAAGGGCTGTGAGGGCCTCCTCAGTATTTCAGAAAACAAAGGAGGACATTAAGAAAGCTTCATCCGCCCACAGAAAAAGCAGAAGCCACCCTGACCCAAACAGGAAAACGGCTGTGGATCAGCGCTTCAACAGGCCGAAGGAGTTCGTTTGGCAGGCCTTTCCCTTTTCGCCGAAAAATCCTACCCTTGGAAGAAAGGGCGCGGACGGCGCCTCCAACCTTTTTCACACAACGCCATGAAGACAGAATTCGAAACAGCCACAACGGATCTCGCGCGCCGGGTCCCGCCCCACAGTGTGGAAGCCGAGCGGGCCGTGCTCGCCGGACTGATCCTGCGCCCTTCCGCAATGGGGCAGATCGCCCCCATGCTGCACCCGGAAGATTTTTACCTGCCCGCGCATCAGACGCTGTACGCGGCCGCCCTCGGGCTTCACACCGATAACCGGCCAGTGGATCTCGTTACCCTTGCGGAACATCTGCGCGATCAAGGCTCGCTGGAACAGGCGGGCGGCGCGGCTTATATCGCGGATCTGGCGCAGTCGCATGTCAGCGCGGCAAACGCCGAGTATTATGCCAAGCTCGTACGCGACAAATCCATCCAGCGCGGGCTCATCGAAGCGGGGGCTAAAATCGTTTCGACGGGCTTCGACACTTCAAAGGATCTGGCCGGGCTCATCGACGAGGCCGAGCAATCCGTTATGGCGGTATCCAGCCGCACCAGTTCCGGCGGATTCCGGCCGGTGCAGGCGCTCGTGGGAGACGTGGTGGACGCCGTGCTCAAACCCGCAGAGGGGGGGATCACCGGGCTCGCTACTGGCTATCCCGAACTCGACGCCATCACACGGGGGCTCCAGCCTTCGGATCTGATCATCATCGCGGCGCGCCCTGCGATGGGCAAAACCGCCCTCGCCCTCAACCTCGCCATGCGTGCCGCCATCAGCGAAGGCGCGCCCGTGGGCATTTTCTCGCTGGAAATGTCCGAACACCAGCTTGTCCAGCGTATGATCAGCCTGTGGGGAAAGATTCCGCAGGAGCAGCTTTCCACAGGCCGCCTCAGCAAAGCCGAGGGAGCACGCTTCTTCGAAACCGCAGATCTGCTCCGGACCGCGCCGCTGTTCATCAACGAAACGCCTGCCATCAGCACACTTGAACTCCGTTCACAGGCACGGCGGCTCAAGGCCGAGCACGGCCTCGGGCTCATCGTGGTCGACTATTTGCAACTTATGCGCTCTTCACGGCGCACGGACTCCCGTGAACTCGAAATTTCGGATATCTCCCGCTCGCTCAAGGCGATAGCCAAAGAACTCGACGTACCGGTCGTGGCCCTTTCGCAGCTCAACCGTAAAGTTGAAGAACGTAAAGACAACCGCCCCATGCTCTCGGACCTGCGTGAATCCGGAGCCATTGAACAGGATGCGGACATCGTGATCTTCCTTTACCGCGACGAGGTATACAAGCCCGATACGCCGAAAAAAGGCATCGCGGAACTTATCATCGGCAAGCACCGCAACGGGCGCGTCGGGACCGTAGAACTGGCTTTCCTACCGCAGTACACCGCCTTCGAACCGCTTGCCAAGGATCGCTGATCGGCGATGGTGGATTCGGCAAGCGTACATTCCTTTTAAGAGGATACAGAAGCGTTGGGGAAGGGGGGCTTTTCTGCCCCCCTTCCCCAACGCTGTCACTTTGCATCTATCTCCCTTCCCAGAGGGTTCCATAAAGATCGAATTTCTGCCCGCAGCGTTCTGAAGTGTTTTCCCTTTGAAACGAGAGCTCGTTTAAAGAACAACGCTCCAGCCACTGTCTCTAGAGGCAGGCCACAATGTACGGCGTGTTTTTGGAAATGCACAAATCTCTCCCTCTCCTCGCATAACAACGACATGGGGCTTCCGGACGGCAGATGCAGCCGGATACGCCCAGGAACGGTTCCATCTTCTGTTTTTCATCTCTTTAGAGGAATCCTCTTTTTACAAAATATAAATTTTATCTTTTATTTTTCAATGTATTAGCATAGATTCTTTCCGGGAGCCCCATAAAAAACAAAAATTATACTTGAAAAAGAATTTCAATTTCATTATTATCTTTTTATGGACGACGAGGAAACAGGCAGTGTCCCGTCTCCAGTCAAACTGTTGCCGAGAAATCGGCACAGAAGCCGGGAAGTGGTTGGCCCGGCTTCCCAGCCGGATGCCGATCCCCCCCCTCGGAAGCAGTCCTTCGGCATCCGGCAAAGAAATTTCCTAATACATGGGTGTTTCTCAGCTTCGCGTGTTCTCATTGCCTTTTCCAGCCAAAAAGAGCGAGTGTGCAAGGACAAAAACCGTTTCATCATGGAGTACATCATGAGCAAAGTACTGATTGTTTACGGCTCCACGACCGGCAACACGGAAGCTCTCGCGGAAATCCTCGGACGCCTTATCCAAGAAGCTGGGCATGAGACTACCCTCCTCAACGCCGCTGACGCCAGTGCACCCGGCCTTTGCGATGGATGGGATATGATCCTTTTCGGTTGTTCCGCATGGGGCGACGACGAAATAATCCTGCAGGACGACTTTGACGCGTTGTTCCAGCAGTTCGACCTCATCAACGCCAAGGGGCACAAAGTAGCCTGTTTCGCTACAGGGGACAGCAACTTCACATACTTCTGTGGAGCTGTCGACGTTATCGAAGCCGCTCTTGAACGGCTTGGCGCGGATGTCGTCGTTGAAGGCCTTAAAATCGACGGACAGGCCCAGTCCGACCAGCCGGAAATCCAGGAATGGACCAAGGCTGTCATCGAAACTCTGTAAGCGCTAAGAACGTCTTCCTTCGAAATGCTCGTTTCCTTACGAGCACAACGGGTCGGAGCCCTCTCGACCTCTTCGACCCAACCTCCTCCTTGCGCCCCGGTTCGACCGCCGAACCGGGGCGATACTTTTTCCCGTCATGAGGTTCTTACGGTAGCATGGCCACCTCAAGCGGATCTCCTCTTTTATGCCGCCTTGCCACCGGATGAAGCTGTCTTGCCGTAATCCTTGACGTGCAGAATCTTCCGCGAGTGTGGTACGTCGAGCTTCTTGTACGCTGGCGCTCTTCCAAGCACTCCCATCCCGTACCGTTTCTCATAAGAGCTAAGACATCTTCTCTGAGAGTGACTTTTCTTGAGAATACTGTTTCCACAGTCATTTTCATCAGTCAACGGCTGTCACTGACAACTTTCAACAGGTATCCATCCAGCGCGTTTCTCCGTCGGTTTCTTTGGACAAACTGTTTCTGGTCATCATCACCTGTTACCGCCAGACAACATCTGCAAACAGCAGTGGATGACTGACAATGATAGCTCCGGACTGGCACTGTCAGACATACAAAAACAACACGGCAAAATGGTCACGAATAAACTATACTATGTTAAAATAACAAACTTTATTTGCATCAATGACAAACGCTGAAATACGGTAGAGAGGTGTCATCTCAAAGCGGAGGCCATAAATTTTTTCCATCCAAAACAAGTCGGCAAAATACTCGCTATTTCATCTTAATACACTGAAATATTATGGTAAAATGATTCAAAAAGATCATATTCCCTTATGTTTGATTCCCCTAAGCCCGCCGAGGGCTTAAACGGGAAAATTCTGAAACGTTGTTCCAGGTGTCAACGAAAACAGCATGTTATCGATGATGACAGCTAAGGTGAGTTCGTGACGGATTATGACATGCATCAGTTGTCACATGGCCCTTCAGAAGAGAGCATTGAAGGGCACCCATACGGCAATATGCCCACTAAATATATTTAACATATTGAAAAATATTGTATATTTTATTAATACACAAAACGTTCAAACGTCCACTGGCAGAAGAGATATCCCATCACTGCCAACAGGGAAAACGGAGGGGAGCATACATAATGATGGAGCGTCAGTAAGGACTACGCGACCATTCCTGCGCGTAAGGCGCAAGAGTAGCACATAAAAAAGGCCGTTTAACACGGCCTCGCTTGTGTCTAGTCCTCTTTCCTGCGCCCTCGCCTCCGGGACGGGAGGGCTTCAGCTGTACGGTTGAGGATCACGATATTCCCCTTGGTCAGAATACTGGTTTTCTCCAACACCTTCTTTTCCGCCAGTTCCGCGATGGCGTCCCGAATCTGTCGGCGTGTTTCCTTTAACGGCGAACGCAGATCCATATTCAGCGCCAATGCCAGCGTGCGGATATCCCCCCGAAAAACAGGGTTTTCCCTGTGCGACTGGCAGAAGCGATACATAGCCTTCGCAATACTTCCCCTGATCTGAAAACGTTTGGCCACGTCAATCCAAGTGAGCCGATTGGCCACATACATTTCCCGGAAGAACGGACTGATCGTTACTGAAATATCCCGTTCCGCATCATTTTTCCCGCGCAGGCGCAAATTCGAGATAATGTGCGTGAGGTCGTAAAACGTCTCCTGCCCCCTTTCACGCACCACTAATTCTATAGTCCCGTGCGCGAGGCATGTGAGCCCAGTTACCAAGCGCGTATAATGGTTCTTTCCCGGCCTTTTATGCCCCATCAGACGCAGAATCGGCAGCAATGGGCCACGATACGTAAATTTTCCCGTACCGCTCTCCGGGAATGCCGAACGCACGGGTTCCGGAAAAGCCTCCACGCCGCCAGAAACATACGGCGCCTCGGGAAGATTGGGGGCGACGGGCACAAAACCTTCTTCCGTATCCTTCACGGGAAGTGCTCCTGCCGAACGAGCATGACGAGCCTCGGCCCCTTCCGCCCCGGATTCAATGATCGCCAGCAGAGCCATCAGCACATCCTCTTCCTCAACACTGAGTTTCGGCCCTGTATAAAGGATATCACCCCACGGCCCCGAAGAAATGCGTTCTTTAAAGAAGAAAGCCCCTGATGCCGCGATGCTGCCTTTTTCACGCGATGTAATATCGGGATCACGCATGAGAGCGTCCCGGCGTCCCTTTTCAAGGTTATTCATCGGAAAAAATGGCGAAACACGTGCAATACTGGTTGGATAGCCACACCAAAGCGAAGGGCGTTCCTCCTTAGGAGCTGGCAGGGGTGCTGCGGCAGGGGCGCTCTCAACCGGGCTAGGCGCAGGGATAGGCTTTGGAGAAGCCGTCCTGACAACCTCGCACGCCACCTCTCGCGCCTGTTCACGAGCAAGCTCCTCAAGGCTCACAGGCGAGGGACGTTTCCGTTCCTCAGGCGCGGCAAGCGGATGACAAGCTTTGGAGGAAGGGCTTCCACTTCTACGCCACTCTTCAATGATCGCAACGATAAACGACGGAACATCCTTCCAGTCGAGCGCATCGATCTGTGCGGCAAGCGTAGGATTATACAGCCTCAGGCGTTCCCGCTCCTCAGCAGAAAGAGGGGAGGGGACAGCCGTCTCAAGAAAGCCTTGCAACGCTTCACCCACGGATTTCATCTTATTGGTCATGGCAACATTCCGCATTAGAGCGCCAGCTTGCCATCCGGACGGCGCAAGAGCCGCCGGAAAGTGCTGAACCCCGGAGGTGCCGGGCACGCATCCATAGAAGAAAAAGGTGTCAAACTCCGCAAAAGGCCTTTCTTCCCTCGGCCCAGCCGTCCATTTCCGACTCTAAAAAACACTGATGGCGAGTATTGCCCGCATCCATTTACCGCTTTTATTGAGGATGATCATTGACTTTTTTTGAGTATCATGCAAAAAATTCGACACATCACACGCAAATTGGAGGATCTCATGGCAGCGAAAGTCATTGCTTTTGCAAACCACAAAGGTGGCGTAGGCAAGACCGCGAGCACTGTTAACGTAGCGTATTGCCTCGCTAAACGCAAACGCCGTGTGCTTGTTGTGGACTGTGATCCTCAGGGAAACGCGTCACTGACCCTCGGAACCGTATCCCCATACGAGCAACCCCGCACAGTGGCAAACCTCTTTACCGGGCTCTCGTTTTCGGCAGCGGCCGTGCCTTCCAAATACGAAGGGCTGGATCTGATCCCTGCCAATCTGAACGTATACGCTACGGTAAGCACGCTTTCCAATTCCATCAAGCGCTTTTTCGGTTTCCGGCAAGCGCTCGATAAGGCAGCCCTGAACACCTACGATTACATTCTGCTGGATTGCCCGCCCACCATTGAGGGTGCGCTCCTGACCAATGCGCTTATCATTACGGACTATATCATCATTCCGGTTGGGGTTGAGGACACTTATGCCCTTTCCGGCGTAAGCCATCTTATCAAAGTCGCGGAAACCCTGCGCGCTGACACCGAATCGAACCTTGCGATCATGGGTGTACTGCTGACCATGTACGATGGCCGCAATAACGCCGCGAAAACCATCCGTAATGTGGCAATCGGGACCTTCGGCGAAGAAATGGTCTTCCGTACGACTATCCCCAGAAATACTACACTAAATAAAGCTGTTATGAGTAACCTTGCGGTCTGTGACTATGACGACGGTTGTTCTTCCTGCCGCAGCTATCGTGAGTTGGCACAGGAAATGGAAGCCCGCCTTGATCCCAAGAACGCATGATTATTCAAAGATGGGCATAGAATAAAAGATGCCTGTCTTGCAGTTTTATATTCCTAATTTTTCGGATTACAAGTTTACAATTGGTAACATTCAATTCTTTCCCGGAAGAAACAAAGTGTACACTTATGAGCCAAATTCTATTGTCCCCCGCACATGTTACCTGTAAGTAAAAATATCCTCTCGACAAGAAAAGGCTCCCTTCCTCTCCGTCCACTTTATCCTCTTCCTTCCGTAAGGAACTGACATGGCTAAGAAATCAAGCATGCCGGACTTTACCTTCGCTCTCGGTGCCGACCTTCGAGAAGCGGCCGCTAAGATGCGCAAAATGAGCCAGCCGCCGAAGCATCAATCTGCCCAGCAATCTGATGAGGCCATAGATGCCATGTCCGACGATGCAGAAATCACCGTCGAATCCTCAGCAGTAGAACCTCCCTTTGCTGAAGAGAGCTTAACGCCGCCAAGTTCTAATGCAACCATTGGCGTTGACGTTTCTTCAACAGATTTACCATATTGTGAAGAGTCGACCGTCACAATCGAACAATCCGTAGAGATTGCTGCACCTGTAGACTCTACTTGTTCTGTAACTGATGCCTTACAGCCTCTTGAAGGGACTACTTCCAAGTCCTCCCAAACGCCTGTACAGAAGGAAGTAGAGACTCCTGAGATACCTGCTGAATCCCCTGAAAGGGAAAATATGGAGGGAACTCCTCAGGTAGACCTTTCTACTCTACTCACTGGAGGAGAGAAAACAGAACCTTTTCAGAGTCCTTCTTCTGAATCACGTTCAGTAGAGGCTCTAAACGCTGTTTGTGCACCAGAAACAGGTTCTGCGTACACTCTCTCAGATATTCAGGATGAACCTTCTGATATCCCCGTACAGGCAGCTCAAACCGGCCTGAATTATGATAAAAAACCGTCAATGACAGCTGATGATAGCTATACACAGAAATCAGCAGGAATAGACAGTAAAAAGCCGTCCATTACCACTATTCCTCCAAAAATATTCCATACAGGCACGAACTGTCACCAACAGTCTCCAGCGCTTCATAACAGTATATCAGCTGTCAATGACAGTTCTACGCCAAAACAGAATTACAAAGCCACTGCCCTCAGTTCTGATGAAGTAAAAAAGTCACCGGATGCAGCCAGCCGCTCAATGTATTCACAGCTATCTTATAGCCAGTCACAAACAGTCACTGACTATCAAGCTTATTCAAGTGCAATAACGGTGTCCCCTTATTCTGGCGGAGAGACTCCTCTTCCAAGAGATCCTTTTCAATCTAAGCCTGTTACCACTCCAAGATCCACCGTCGCACATTCTCCGTTGCAAGATGACAGCTTTAAATTGTCACAAGCAGTCACTATAGTGGAGGATGACCATAAACAACCTATTGGCTCTAGAAAAATCCAACAAGAACAGGCTATAACCACACAACATGGTATCACCCAAGGAATTTCGCCGTCCATCATTGCGGCCACCCTTCAAGACGCCCACCTTGGCGGAGCCCGCCAGATCCTTTTAGATGCACTCACTGCGCTGAGGCAACAATCCCCCCAGGTCGTCGTTAACCTAAAACGTCTTGCTCCGGCTATCGGGCTTTCCTACGGCACCGTCCGTAACACCATCAGCCGCCTTGTACGTGAGGGCGTCATCTGTACTACACAAGTTCGCACGGGGGACGCTCATGGTGTGTGTGTTGAATTTATTGATGACAATCCGTTACCGGCAATGACTGCTTCTTCACGCACTAGACAGTCAATGCTCTATCAACAGCAGCCACAGACAGTCATGAAAACTGAGATACCCCCCTCTTTACCACTTGATGACACGTGTATATGGAATACGGATGGGGATCTTATCGCCATTTTGTGGCCCTTCGCAGCGGATGCCGGTTTCGGACCAGCCCATCTGGCACAACTGAAGCGTGCCTATCAGCTACAGGGATGGGAACCGGAAAACGTATCGCGGTGTCTGCGTTATCTTGATTGGGAACTTGCCAATGGCGTCTCATCAGGACCTGAACACGTCACCGCGTGGCTCCGCACCATGCAGCGGCAAGGGCACTATCCTCGTCCAGAAGGCTATGTAGACCCTGAAGTTCTGCGTCTTCGCCAAAAAGCCGACGAGGAACGCGAACTCGCTGAAGCCCGTACCCGCTTCAAGTAATTCCATTCCCCTTTCTTTTTCTTACCGGAAACAACACGATGTCCGTCATCTACGCAGGCATCCCATCCATGACTGTCCATTAGGGCATCATATTTTTATTAAAAACAGTTAATGACAGCTGTTGACTAATACGAACAGTTTCTGATTGTTTGTTGCATCACCTAAATCTCCAAAGCTTAACAAGCTGTTATGAGCAGTCATCAACACTACCATCAACAGACACTGTCTGTTGATGGTAGTGTTATTTCTCATGAGGAATTTCCCACCACACACACACTCTCTCTCTCTCTCTCTC
>QWCH01001175.1_pt1 | contig 42210 bp, 26 predicted proteins | sample 1972671 | NCBI WGS metagenome assembly QWCH01 (sample SAMN09866713, study PRJNA288562) | Human gut metagenome isolate term3_stool, whole genome shotgun sequencing... | isolation source: gut | host: Homo sapiens | place: USA: California
TGCGCTAATGATAATAATGTCGGATCTGTCATGAGACAAATGTAAGCATTGTAAGGAAAATGTAAAAGAACTACCCCCAAGAAATATCGGGTGAGCCCTAAAACCGTGAAAAGAGTCAATCCAAAATGGATCAAAATTTCGGACGAAATAGAAAAACGCCCGAAACAGGGGGTTATTGTAATCTTCGGGTTTGCAGGAGGTTCAAAACTTGGCTATCGGGTGAGAGAATATACTGGGGGAACGAAACCCCTATAAACAATTAAAGGCTGTCTCACGACAACCCCTAACCAACTTTGTTAACCTTAAATCTAATACTATTATGAAAAAACCACAGTGCAAATGTACGGCTTCCCCGCAAATTATCAATGGTTGAAGTGTTAATTAGTACTGCTGTGTTTCTAATAAAAATTAATTGCTAACGAATAAGCCTTTTATCGAAAATAAAATTATCTTTGTCTGGAAATATAAAGAAAAACGTAATAGTCAATGGGCTCCGCGCTTTTTTACCACAGATTGAAAGGAGATGATAATATGGAAGCGAAAATTGACATTGAAAGAATAAGGAAAGGGGATCATGTTGCTTTTAAAACTTTCTTTGAATGTTTCTATCCTAAATTGATGGCACTTGCTTGTCGTTTTGTAGATGAGCAAGTGGCTAAAGATTTGGTGCAAGAGGTTTTCGCTTCTTATTGGGAGCAGAAAAAGATGATACAACCGGATAATATTCAATCTTTTCTCTTTAAATGGTTACAAAATAGTTGTCTGAATCATATTAAACATCAAATGGTTGTCGACGAATATGAATCGCGTGTTCGTATTGCAGAGGCGCGTATTGCTTTTTTAGGTGAAACCAGTGATGCCAATGAAGTCCTTAAATCTGTTATAAATCAAGATTTGCGTGAGATAATAGAGCTTTCCGTTAATAAATTACCTCCTAAATGTGCACAGGCTTTCCGATTGGCCTACTTCCATGATATCAGTCATAAAGAAATAGCCGAAATTATGGGAATATCTTCGCGAACAGTTGAAGGGCATATCAGGCAGGCGCTTGTTTTTCTCCGGGAAGACCTGAAAGGACTTTTTATGCTTATTTTCATGCTTTGTAACATAAATTGAATTTTTCCTCATATTTGACTACGTAGTTTGTTTCGTCTTAGTTGTCTTCTTTGTATAAACACAATAAAAAGATGGACGAACAATTACTCATACGATTCCTCACTCACACTTGTACTCCTGAAGACCTCCGGTTAGTCGACCGGTGGATTGCTTCCAATAAAGCGAATGCAGATTGGCTGTTTGAGATGGAACGTGTCTGGAGTTTGAAAGATGAGTTACGATTTTCAGATAAAAAGGAGATAGAGGAGGCATATAATCGTTTTACTCTTTCCCAGGGAAAGAGTAAAAATGCTGTTCAGCATTTTTACCTATATTCAATATTAAAATATGTGGCAGCTGTCCTCATCATCGGATTATTAGGATTGAATCTTTATAAAATGGTTCAACCGGCAACTGTAAGCGAGAATACGGTTGAAGTACCAAAAGGACAAAGAGCATCTCTAATGCTTTCCGATGGAACAAGGATCTGGTTGAATTCCCAAAGTAAACTTATTTACCCGACACAATTTTCTGACAAGGAAAGGAATGTTCGGCTTGAAGGGGAGGCTTTTTTCGAAGTGGCCCATAAGGAACATCTTCCTTTTGTCGTGCATTCACCTTTGCTGGCAATAAAGGTATTGGGTACGAAATTTAATGTAAAAGCTTACTTGAACGAAAAGTCCGTTGTCACATTAGCAGAGGGAAAAGTTGAAGTGGAAACAAACGACTGTAAAAATAAATTGACTCTCAAACCAAACGAACAGATTTCATATTCGGAAAGTTCCGGTTTGACATTGGAAAAGAATATCAATACGAATACGGTTAAGTTGTGGATGAACGGAGAAGGCGCTTTCATCCAATGCCGACTTGATAATATTGTCCGTGATTTGGAACGGAAATTTGATGTGAAAATAATTATAACAGATCATTCTTTAAGTTCTGAGGTTTTTACTTGCCGCTTTAAGGATACAGCTACGATTGAACAGGTTTTACATTTACTGAAAGAAACCCGGAGATTGGATTATTCATTTGAAGGGGAACAAATACGGATTTTCAAACGATTAAAATAAAAAGCCTATGGGAAAGGATTTATAAAAACGAAGGCTGAAGATACGGCAATATCTTCAGCCGGGATTAAGCGAGTAACGCTTTAGTGAACCTAAATTTACTACTAACTAATCATTTACAAATGTATGCATTATATTATGAAAAATACGCCATGCGGTGTATATAAATCGTCATGGCTTCGAAAAAGTCTAAATATTATGAGATGTGTTATATTATTCATACTATTGGGAACCTTACAGTCTTTTGCTAATTTGAGCTATTCACAGTCGGTGAAATTGTCATTGAATATGGAAAATACGACAATACAGGAGGTCCTCGCTACTATTGAACAAAAAAGTGGTTTCTATTTCACTTACAATTTAGAACAGGTAAAAGTAACTCGTAAGGTTACTGTCAACTTTAAGGATAAGACAGTTCCCGAAATGTTGGATGAACTATTTGCAAAAGAGAATATCCATTATGTGATAAACGACAAGCATATTGCCTTATATAAAGGAAACGAAAAGCAAGCTACTTTACAAGCAAAGATAAATATAAAAGGCGTAGTAACGGATAAAAACGGAGAACCGATCCCCGGTGCCAATATCATTGAAAAAGGAAATCCTACTAATGGGACTATTACCGATGTCGATGGGAATTACACTTTATCCGTTTCTGGAAATTCTGTGTTGGTAGCTTCTTATATAGGATATAATAGAATCGAAATTCAAGTTAAAGATCGTTCCGTTGTCGATATTACATTATCAGAGGATACGCAAGCATTGGAAGAGGTAGTTGTCGTTGGTTATAGTACCCAGAAGAAAGTAAACCTGACTGGCTCGGTTTCCACTGTCAATTTTGAAGAAATGTCATCAAGGCCCGTTACCGATGCCTCTCAAGCGCTTAGCGGTGCCTCACCTGGCCTTCAGATCATGCAAAGTTCGGGGCAACCTAATGCAGAGAGTTTTTCTTATAATATTCGCGGCGTCGGGACACTGAATTCTTCCAGTCCTCTTATTCTTGTTGATGGAATGGAACAAAGCATCAGTATGGTCAATCCTTCTGATATAGCCAATGTTTCCATCCTTAAAGATGCGGCTTCTTGTGCCATATATGGAAATCGCGGTGCTAACGGTGTTATCCTTATCACGACCAAAAACGGCACGGAGGGTAAAATTAGTGTGACGTATGATGGCACAGTCTCATATAATGAACCTTTCAAAATTGTTCATACAATTTCGGATTATGTCCAGTATATGAAATTGATGAATGAATCATCTAATAACTTGGGAAACTCCGATATGTTTTCTCAGAGTTCTATTGATCTTTGGGAAGCAGCTAAAGCTGATCCTAATGGAATTTCCGCTTCGGGTTATCCGAACTATGTAGCTTATCCCAATACAGACTGGTGGGATGAGATTTATACGAAGCAATGGATGCAGAAACATACGATTTCACTCAATGGCAAGGAGAAGAAAACAGGTTATTCAATGAGCTTTTCCTATATAGATAATCCGGGTATCATGAAAAATACGGGATATAATCGCTATATGGGGCGTGTGAACTTGTATTCTGACATTACCGACTGGCTGCGGGTTGGAACTCGTACATCGGGAAATGTTACCGATCAAGAAGTCAGTGTTACCAGTTATAATGGGAGCAGTCATATCAATTCCATGAACACGGAGAAGATGGTTCCTTGTATATATCCGTATTATGATGGAAAATATGGTGCGCCGGAAGGACCCGAAGAGGATCCGCAGTCGCATAACGGGCTTTGGGATAATGTATTGAATGGGTTTGACAAATATTCACAACTTTATACGGAGTGGTATGCTCAAGTCAAGTTTCTGAAATATTTTACATATAACTTTGATTTCTACTATCAAGATCTTCGCCGTGAAAGAAAAGTTTCAGACGCTTCCGTTGGAAAGTTCAGTTTTTCTAAGGGGGCTTATTCAACAGGAGCTGATGACCCCTCAACTCTTTATACTCGTATGTATTATACAAGAACGAATCGCACGAAGTTGAATCATTTACTTAATTATAACCAGTCTTTTGGCGTCCATGATGTGTCGGCTATGATTGGCTATGAGGAAGAAACGTATGGTTATAGGGAGACGAATGTGAGTAAGTTAGGACTTACAGATGCCGCTGTAAATGATCTTGATGCCGCTACAACACCTTACTCGACGGCTGGTTATGGGACTGAATATGCTGCCCGCTCGGTGTTCGGACGTGCGAACTATGCTTATAAAAGCAGATATTTGCTTGAGTTTAACTTACGCTATGATGGCTCTTCGAGGTTTTCTCCTGATTATCGCTGGGGAGCTTTCCCTTCTTTCTCGGCTGGCTGGCGTATGAATGAAGAGTCGTGGCTTAAACCAGTACAGTGGTTGACAAACTTGAAACTTCGTGCTTCTTGGGGTAAGCTGGGCAACAATGCAATCGGCAATTATGATTGGCAGTCCGTATATTCGGCAGCAAATTATTCTACCGGTCAAGCTCTAACAAGTGGTATTGCCATCACTTCTATTGCCAATGCCGCTCTTACTTGGGAAGAGACAGCCGTTACCAATGTGGGGCTTGATTTTGGTTTCTTTGATAATAAATTGAACGGTAATATAGATGTTTATAATAAGTTGACTACCGGAATTTTATATACTCCTGATATGTATATGGTGATGGGGAATGCGACTGCTCCGAAAGCGAATATTGCGGAAGTTACGAACAGGGGTGTTGAATTAGAGCTTGGATGGAGAGATAATATCGGCAAGGATTTCAGCTATAGCATTAAAGGTCAGTTTTCTTTTAATAAAAACTTTGTCAGCAAATATAAAGGTAAATTGGAAAAAGGATGGAATGAGGAACATACGGAATATTCTACCAATATAGGAGATGTTTCTACCGGTAGTACTACAAGAGTTATCGAAGGACATCAGATTAATGAATTTTATCTTCCTAATGTTTATAATGGTAACGGTTCATATTTCAATGCGGACGGTACGGTTAATATAAATGGTGGTCCTAAAGATGGTATGATCCGTACGGAAAACGATATGCAATGGCTTCAGGCCATGCAAGCGGCAGGTTATACTTTCCAACCTTATAATAATATTGCTAAAAATGCACTTTGGTATGGCGAGTATATTTATGCAGATGCGAATGGGGATGGAATTTATGGTAATTCATATGATTCTGAATTTCAGGGAACTTCAACCACTCCAAAATATAATTTTGGTATCCAGGCCAGCGCAAACTGGAAAGATTTCGATCTTTCTATGACTTGGGGAGGATCTGCCGGATTTAGTATTTACTACTATGGTAGGGCAAGAAATTCAAGTGAAACAACTTATGGCTATGCAATTCCAGATGCGGTAGCGGATGATCATTATTTCTATGATCCTGAAAATCCATCGGATCCGAGAACCAATCTGTCTTCAAAACAACCTCGTTTGGTTAATGTGTCGGGGGCTCAGAGCTCAGCAAGTTCTTCTCTTCATTTGGAGAAAGGGAATTTCATTAAACTTAGAAATTTGACTTTAGGATATACAATGCCTAAAAGTATTTCTAAAAAGTTCTATGTTGAAAGACTTCGTGTCTATGCTTCCGGGGAAAATCTTTTTGCGATTACCGGCTTCTCTGGTATGGATCCTGAAATGCGTGTTAGCATGGGATATTCTACTATGCGTCAGTATGCCTTCGGTATAAATTTAACATTTTAATTATTTTGGAAACAGCTAATATATTGAAAATATGAAAAAATTATTCAGAAAAATAGCTATCATCGGAACTTTATCGGGTATGTTATTCGGTTTAGGAGGATGTGCCGGCGATCTTCTTGATACATCTCCAAGTTATAGTTTCTCAAGTTCTAATGTGTGGACCAGCCCTATTTTGGCCCGTGCAGCTGTGATGGGTGTATATAATGAACTGTATGAAAAATTCTCTAAAAATTACGATAGCCCTTCTATCGGCATTCCGTTTGATGCCTGGTCGTCCGTAATGGATATTGATATGAACTGGAAAAATAATTGTTTTGTGATTTCCGGTTCTTGTACACCTTCGGATGGAAATGTCGGTAATCATTATAAGTATTATTATACGATTGTATATAGGGCTAATGATGTTATTAACAACATTGATAATGTCCCGGAAATGGAGGACAACGAGAAAGCGCGACTGAAAGCCGAATGTAAATTTCTGCGTGCTTGGGCATATTATCATTTGAATGTCCTGTGGAGAGGTGTTCCCATCTATACGGAAAATGTGGAGAGTTCGGAAGCAACCAAAGCGCGTTCATCGGAAGCTGAGGTATGGGAGCAAGTTCTTTCAGATCTTACGGATTGTATTAATGAGCCTAATCTTCCTGGTAAATATGCTCAAGGTAATAGTAGTTATGGACGTATAACAAAAGGTGCTGCTTATGCTTTCAGAGGTTATGCTTATCAGTTTATGGGAGATTATGCTAAAGCCCTTGTAGACTTTGAAGCAATTGAAGGGCTTGGATATTCACTTTACAGTCCGAGTAATGGCGTAAAAGGAAACAGAGATTTCTTTCAGCTCTTTAAACCGGCTAACGAGCAATGCGATGAGATGATTTTTTCAATACAATGTGTTGAAACAAGTGGTATGGGGAATCCGAGAGGAATCAATTATGGTAATCGTTGTACGGGTGGTTCTGCTTGGAACAATTATCTCCCGAATCCAGCTTTTGTGGAAATGTACGAGTGTGCGGACGGATCTGAATTTGATTGGGAAAAATATTGTCCCGGATGGCATTCGATGACTCCCTTGGCAAGAGTTGCTTTCTTTCTGCGTGACGGACTTCAATCCGGTAAAGGAGAATGGGGTACAACAGAAGCGACCTCTAATTATCAGGCTCTTTATAATAATATGGTTTCTTATGGTGCCGATATGAGCAAATATTTGGATCAAGGAAATGAGGCAAGAATACGTCAGGCATATGAAGATCGTGATCCGCGTCTGATGCAGTCGATTATAACTCCTTACTCGACTTATGACGGGAATCAGGCAGGTGTAGGAAATCATACCTGGACGCTCCGTTGGCCGTACATTCTGGATGCTGGAGAACCTTATGACATCCGTACAGATACAAATTCTAAGTTTTATTATCTTTGGAGGAAATATGTAACAGAGAATGATGAATGTACGACTCGTTGGGTCTATTCCGAAGATATTATACTCTGTCGTTATGCTGAAATTCTTCTTAGGCGGGCTGAATGCTTGAATGAGTTAGGCAGGACGAGTGAGGCTGTTGCTTTTGTAAATAAAGTAAGACAGCGTGTTGGGCATGTTCTTCTTAATGATCAGGCTTATCCTGCGACTGTTGTGAGTGGACAAGAGGATATGCGGCAACGTATTCGTAAAGAGTTTTATGTTGAACTTGGAGGTGAAGACTCTATGTTCTTTAACGAGCTTCGCTGGGGTACATGGTACGACAGGAAGTTTAAAGATCATTCTTCCGGACAGGTAGGAGAACTTAATACGAATGGTTTGATGCAGATTTGGGGTGAGACTACTTACAAGCATCTTAGCGTTGGTGAACAAATAAAGATTTGGCCGATCCCTGCAAAGGAAAGAGAGATGAATTCAAATCTTACGCAGAATCCGGGCTGGCAGGATTAATCTGTAAAATGTGAATAATGAAAATAAGAGGTATAAAATGAAAGGTTTATACCTCTTATCTTAAACTATATTATATTTACATCATATAAATATCTATATCATGAAACGAAGAGCATTTCTAACAACCAGTGCAACATCGCTTGCAGGTTTAGTATTCGGAAGCCGATTGTCCTATCTATCTGAATCGAACCTGGAGAAAAAATATTCAATCGTATTGTTAGGTGATACACACTTTGATACGGAACCGGCCAGTGTGTATCATGCAGACTATAATGAATCGGTAGAATGGTTGAACCGAGTACAACGTGCTGAATTTGCCCGTAATGGGGAGATGTGGCGAGAGCGTTGTCCTTTGTTACTTAAACGGGCTGCCCAACTGATTGGTGCTGACACCAAAATGGTATTTCAATTGGGTGACTTGATTCAAGGAGATTGCGGTAATCCGGAGGTCCACAAAAAAATGTTAGAAGACGTGATGAACCGCTTCAAGTCAGAACTTCATGGTTTGCCCTTTGTGACTGTGACGGGTAACCATGATATCCGAGGAACGAACGCAAAAGAGGCTTATCATACCTATATGCCGAAACGGATGTCTGAGGAATTAGGAAAATCCATTATTCATACGAACTTTTTCTTCACGATCGGTAGTGATGCTTATATTGTACTGGATTTCAATGACCCGGATGATACACTCATTGATCAGATGCTAAAAGAGTGTGAAGGAGCCCGACATACGTTCATATTGACTCACGGTCCGATTTTACCCTATGACGGAGGAAGCTGCCGATGGTTCTTCCATGGAGGTAAGTCGGTTGAAGAGACTGCTGCACGTAGACATTTTCGTAAAATATTTGCCCAACGGAACGCCTTGTGTATCTGTGGACACATTCATACGACTGAATTGGCAGATTGGTATGGGGATGGTGGCCGCATTACACAAATGACGGTTAATAGCGTCTGGTCTAAACCGGAGTTAGGGACCTATTCTTGTACGTCGGATCAGCCGCGGGATTACGGTAATATTCACGAAATGGCTAAATCCAAGAGAAAAGAGGACGGATCCAAATATGAGGACGACATTGAGCTGTTGAATGAATATAAATCCGGTTTGAAAACCTATATCCGTTCGACTTCGGCAGGCTCTTATAAAATGAATGTTTCTGACCAGCATGTAACTATCGATTTCTACGCTGGTAATTCAAAGGAGATTAGTAAACATTTCGAGTTGAGGTGATAAATGCGTACTCATCCAAATATAGTTTTATTGAATGTGACGCGAGAGTAGGGTAATATTTTGGCGTATGCCAATTTCCCTTACCCTGCTATAATCAGTAAAATTTCACGAGCGAAAATTAAATAATTATTCAAATGAGAAAGAGTGTATTTTTATTATTATTGTTTGTTTTGCCATTGTATATGTTGTTACAAGCGCAGGAAAAAATGGTGCCTTTTTGGGGAAAGCAAGAAGTGTATCTGATTAATCAAACTGAAAAAACTTTTCATCTGGTAGATGCTCTCTTAAAAGATAACCCTCCTTCCTCTGGTAATCCGACATTGGCTCGTAAAGCGGCATTACAATTATTGGATGGTGTATTTCATGATACGCGTTTGGATGGTAGCGGAACTCTCTCCCGATTCATGGAATCTCGTTTGGGCGTGCTTTTGGAAGATATGCAGAAACCATTGGTAGAGGGTATTAAAGTGTATAAACTCTATAATGACGGATTTATCGTAAAGACAAAAAGTGTTACTGTTGCTTTTGACTTGTATCGTGGGGGAGCTATGAAGGAATCTCCTTCTTTGATTTCAGATAAAACGATGCAAGCTATTGTTGAACAGTGCGATATTATGTTCCTTTCTCATAATCATCCGGACCATATAGATCCGGTTGTCGTAAAAATGTTTACAGATATGGGAAAACAGGTGGTTGCTCCGGACAATAGTTTGGTTGGAAATAAATCGGTAACTCATATTCGTTCGGAGCAGATTATTGATAAAACATTCAAAACAAGAGGGGGCAAGCTGGATGTAAAAATATTGCCGGGGCATCAAAGTGAACTGATTAACAATATCCATGTGGTGACGACTCCTGAAGGTTTTACTTTCGCACAGACGGGTGATCAATATAGTGAAGATGATTTGGAGTGGTTATTTGATGTGAAAACAAAAATTCCTGCATTGGATATTTTATTGATTAATTGTTGGGCGAACCGTTTGTCCGATACGATTGAAGGGTTCAATCCAAAACTCGTGATTACAGGACATGAAAATGAATTGGGACATACGATTGATCATCGCGAATCTTATTGGACTTCATTTATTAAATTAGAAGATGTTAGAATCTCCAGTTGCTTAATGACGTGGGGAGAAGTCTATTGGTATAAATAACAGCCTAATTTCCAATTAAAACTAAATACGCAGAAAAATGAGACATTATCCAATCGCTACGACGACAGTCAAATAGGTGGAAAAAAGCTTGTTGTGTCCAAGAAAAAGCGACATCTATTCTTGAGAGGGATTCGCTCTACTCAATACAAAAGTAAATCTTCTCCTTTCAATCGTTAAAAAGCCCCCTCTAAATAAAAATATAACCTTTCCGTAAGTAGTTTTCCCAGATAAATCGTCTATACTTGTAGAAACGTTTCTTTGTTAGCATACGTTATGGATAGACCGAAAGAGGAAGATCGAGAGTTGAATCAGTTTAAGGAGCTATATAAATCGAATGCTCCGATACTGATCTTTTATGCCGGGAAATATGTGGATGCCACTACTGCCGAAGACTTGGTGCAGGATGTATTTCTTAAAATTTGGCAGAAGAGGACTTTCTTGTTTTTAAAAGAAGGAATAAGGACTTATCTATATCGTTCGGTCCAGCATGCCTGTCTGGATTACCTGAAGCACCAGGAGGTGAAAGGAGACTATATTAGTACCGTCACAACTAAATTGAAAGTAGAAGAGATTTATTATAATGATGATCCGCAATCTCTTTTTGCGGAAGATGAACGTTTGGAGCTTATCTACAATGAGATGGACAAGTTACCTGAAAAATGCCGTGAAATCTTTACCATGTCTTATTTGGAAGAGCGAAAGACTGCAGAAATAGCCGTGTTGCTCAACATATCTACCCGGACGGTGGAAGCGCAGCTTTATAAGGCACTAAAGATTTTACGGGGTATTTTAGCAGGTTTTTTGATCTTTCTTTTAAAATTCTGAGACTTAGCGTAAGTATATCCGGAAAGTTAATCGTGTATAATATAAACAAGCATTGGAATGTCTGAGAAATATAACATAGAAGAATTGATAATCCGTTTTCTGCAGCAGGATATAAATGAGGAAGAACTTCGTTATCTGGAATCCTGGCTGGAGGAAGATGCGGAACACAAATCTTATTTCTTTGATCTGAAATGTATATCAGATTCCAGCCGTCGTTCTTTCTTTTCGAGAGAAGATGTGAATGAGGCAAGTTGGCAGAAAATGCATGCCCGTATGGAAAAACGCTATGAAACGGTGTCTTCTCTTGCAAAATCACAGACATATGGTTTATGGCTTTCGCTGGTAAAATATGTTGCAGTTGCGGTATTGGCCGTCGGATTAGGCTGGGGAGTCCATGCGTTTTATGGAAATGCAAAATCGTCTTATTTGGCGGAAGAAAGTATCGTATATAATGAAATACATGTTCAAAAAGGTGGGCGTGCTAATACGGTGATTTTGTCTGACGGAACGAAAGTTGTGCTGAACGCAGCAACAACTCTAAAATATCCGGCCAGTTTTAACGGGAAAAACCGCCAGGTTTATCTGGATGGGGAAGCCTATTTCGAAGTAACTAAAAATGAAGAAAAGCCATTTGTCGTTAAGTTGAATAAGCAGGACATAACAGTGTTGGGTACGACATTTAATGTACAAGCGTATAGTAATGAATTATATAGTGAAATAACACTTTTGAGTGGGCAAATTTTGTTGGAAGCATTCAATGAAAAGGGAGAATCTATGAGTCGTATGTATTTGAAGCCTGATCAGAAAGCGCTATCGGATAATAAAATGGGTTCTGTTTCACTACAAGACGTAAATGCATCCCTGTCAAATGCGTGGATTAACGGAGAGTATAAATTTAAGGATGCGTCGTTGTCTTCCATTGTTAAACGTCTCGAGAATTATTATAATGTAAAGATCTATCTGGACGATAAGCGTCTGGAACAGATAAAATATACAGGTACATTTTCACTGGATCAGGATATTCTGGATGTACTTCGAATCATCGATTATGAAAAACAGTTCACTTTTAAGCGGGTGAAAAAGGACATATTCATAACAAGTAAATAAATTGTATAACTATTAAATCTAACTGCCTATGCATAAATTCCCGGTCATTTAAAAGTAGAATCGGAAAATGGTTGCAACATTTCCCGATTCAAAAATCATTTTTAATTAGTTAACCGTTCTCCTTCGCTCTTGTCTGGAAAACTCTGCGAATGAGACAATTTAATAATAAAAACATCCAAATGTATGAAAAAAGAACGAGATGATAGTGCTTTACTGTCACTAAAAATAACACGTATTATGAAAATCACGCTAATGCTCATATTAGTAGGAATACTCCAAATCTCCGCGACAACTTATGCCCAGGAGCATCGTATTTCAGTTTCAGTAGAAAATGGAACATTTTACGATGTCGTCTCACAGATAGAGAAACAGTCCGAGTTTATGTTTTTCTATAAAAGTGAAGAGATTGATAATGACCAACGTATCAACCTGAATGCAAAGAATAAACTCGTATCGGAAATACTTAATGAAATCACGAAGAATAATAATCTGACTTACAAAATTACGGGGAAACATATTATTATAACAAAAGCAATGGTCAACTCTCAAGCTTCAAGAAAGATCACAGGAGTGGTCACGGATGAAAATGGAGAGCCGATTGCAGGGGCTAATGTAGTAGAAAAAGGAACGACAAACGGAACAATTACAGATGCTGATGGACGTTTTACTTTAGACATTGCAGATAGAGCCGTGTTGATTGTTTCTTATATCGGTTATAATACTCAAAATATTCCGATAACACAAAAGAACTCGTATAGCATAAAGTTAAAAGAGGATACGAAGACGCTGGATGAAGTTGTAGTAATTGGTTATGGTTCTGCCCGTAAAAAGGATGTAACAGGAGCATTAACGCGTGTAGATGTTACCGAAAAATCAACTATTCCTAATGTTAACCCGGTACAAGCTCTGCGGGGAAGTGTTGCAGGGGTTCGGGTTATTGATACAGGTATGGCAGGAGCAGATGGAACGATACAGGTTAGAGGGACGACCTCTATAACTGCAAGTAATGATCCGCTGATAGTATTGGATGGTGTTCCATTTTCAGGAGGACGTTTATCGGATATTAATACGAATGATATTGAAACGATTGATGTTCTTAAGGATGCCAGTTCTACAGCTATTTATGGCTCTCGTGGTGCTAATGGCGTTATTATGATCACGACTAAAAGAGGTAAAACGTCGAAACCTCAGCTGAATTATAATGGTTATGTCGGTTTTTCTGATTTTGCCAATATGCCGAAACTTATGAGTGGTGAACAATATCAGCAATTGCGTAAAGATGCCGAGGTTTATATGAACCAAGAGTTGCCTTTTCAAACGATTGAAGAAGAAAATATAGCAGCCGGCCGAACCATTAATCCTTGGGATGTGATTAAGCAGGATGCTCCGATGACTGAACATGAATTGAGCATTTCTGGAAAGGGAGAAAAAATGACCTATTATCTTTCTGGTTCTTTTACATCTCAGAAATCACCTTTAGTCGGGGACCAATTTAAAAGATTATCAGTGAGAGCCAATTTTGATCTTCATGTTACAGATTGGCTTGAAATTGGAACAAATTCCAGTTTTGCGACAAAAGACTATTCAGGAGCTGAGGCCAACTGGGGAGATGCTGCAAGATTAAGTCCATATTCGTCTATTCGATATGATGACGACGGGACATTACGTCGCTTACCCTATGGTGATGGTATGGTTCAGAATCCACTGTGGAATGTGGAGATGAAAGATAATAAGGAGATTTCGTATGGAGTGTTTAATAATAACTATATGATAATTAAACTTCCATTGAAGGGTTTGAGTTATCAGATGAACTTATCTAACAACTTGCGATTTAAGGATGTAAACAACTATACACCAGCGTATAATCGTGACGGTTCGTCTTGGTTAGGAAGCGGCTCGAAAGAGCATCAGTTTACCCATGATCTTATTTTTGAAAATATCGTCAAATATAATAATACGTTTGCAGAAAAGCATAATGTGGATGTAACGTTGATGTATGGTTACGAATATAGTAGTGCAAATAAATCAACATTGAGCAGTAATAATATATTTAATGATGCTTTGGGATTTAATGGATTAGGCATTGGTGAAAATCATACGGTAAGTACGACAGCAGGGAAATCTGCCGCCGTATCAAGTATGGCACGTGTCGGTTATCGTTTTGCAGATAAGTATATGGTAAACCTGACTGTTAGACGAGATGGCTATTCTGCTTTTGGTAGTGATCGTAAATATGGAACATTCCCTTCTATTGGTTTAGGTTGGGCTCTTTCTCAGGAACAGTTCATGAAAAATATTTCCTGGTTAGATTTTTTGAAATTACGTTTATCATGGGGTAAGAATGGTAATCGTGGAATTAGCAGTTACGAATCATTAAGTACGATGGATTTGGCCCGATATGTATTTGGTGATGGAGGAAACACTTCAGTCGGACTTTATCCTACTTCTATGGCAAATCCTTTGTTAGGATGGGAAACCTCACAGTCTTATAATTTAGGCTTGGATTTTACTTTGTTTAATAGTCGTTTGAGCGGTAATATCGATTTATATAGTACAAAAACGACTGATCTTTTGTTGGAAGTTAGTATACCAAGCATGACGGGCTATGATAAGTATTTGACTAATATTGGAGAAACTCAAAACCGAGGAATTGAACTGACTTTAAATTCCGAAAACATCAGTACGAAAGATTTTTCATGGAGTACCTCATTGAATTTTTCAGCTAACGCGAATAAGATTCTTCATCTTTCAGGGGAAGATTTGGATGGTGATGGAAAAGAAGATGACGATATAGGGAAAAGTCGTTTTATCGGATATTCTATGGGATCAAACTATAATTATGTTTTTGATGGAATATGGCAGGAAGGGGATGATTTTTCTATTGACAAATCTGCAAAACCGGGCGATATAAAGTTTAAGGATATTAGTGGCAATGGTTCGATTGGTCCGGAAGATCGTATGGTTTTGCATAATAACCGTCCGAAATTTACAATGAGTATGAATAACATGTTCATATATAGAGATTTTACGTTATCCTTTTTATTGGATTTGAGATGTGGTGGATATGCTGCAAATAATTGGATAAATCCGGGAACAGAATATTATAATCGTTGTAATCAGTTGGATTTACCTTATTGGACTCCGGAAAATCCTTTAAATGATCGCCCCAGTGTTGGTTACTCCAATCCGCGTGGTTATGGATTTTATGAAAAGTTGACTTATTTGAGATTGCAGGATGTTTCTTTGGCGTACAGTCTTCCAAAATCACTAATTCAAAAGTTAACATTGAATAATGTAAAAGTTTATGTTAGTGGAAAAAATCTTGCAACTTGGACTGGTTGGCATGGATGGGATCCGGAACATGCTTCCGGAGGGAGAGCTTCCAAGAATGGTCCATTGATAAAATCATGGGTTTTGGGACTTCAGATCAGTTTATAATTTAAAAACGTAGTAAAGATGAAAAAATCAAGATACATAGTTTTGTTCTCTACGCTTATTTTATTGTTGGGAACACAAGTGTCATGTAGCGATAGCTACTTGGAAGAGAAGCCGATGGATAAATTCAGTCCGGAAAACTTATTGACTTCTAAAAAGGGGTTTGAGACAGTAATTTACTCCTTACATAATTTTGCTCGTAGCGGACTTTTTCAGTCGAATAATGAAGATGTCATGAATACCGGGACAGATGTGGCATGCAGCGGTGTCACAGATGGTCGTTTCTTTAATGATTACAGTCTGATTCTACCGGAGCATGCAACCCCCAAGTTCTATTGGAACTGGGCTTATCAGAAAATGTTGAAAGATGCTAATCTTGTTGTTACCAGGGCAGAGAATCCAAATGTCTCTTGGACAGAAGACGAAAAAAATGCAATTGTAGCAGAGGCTAAGTTTTTTCGGGCTTATACATATAATATTTTAGTGAATCTTTTTGGAGGTGTGCCTATTGTCGATAAAGAAGAACTGAGTCCTCGTTTTGATTATACACGTGCTTCACGGAAAGAAGTTCTTGAGTTTATCCAGAAGGACTTGGAATTTGCAGCCCAATATTTACCGATTGTTACATCTGATGCTTCACAAGATGGACGTATTTTTCGAGCTGCGGCAAACCATCTGTTATCAGAAGTATACATTAGTTTAGGGCAAGAAACAGGAGATCAGTCATTTTATGATAAATCGATAGCCGCTGCGACTGCTGTTATTGATGGTAGTTGTGGAGAATACGCACTCGTGAAATCCCGTTTTGGTGATACAAGCCGTCCGGGAGATTATTATTCTGACTTGTTTTGGACTAACCAACAAAATAGAGCCTCAGGCAATAAAGAGGGGATATGGGTTGTACAGTTCGAATATTTGACTCCGGGAGCCGAAGAAGCTAACAATGCACAACTTCGTCTTTGGGGACCTAAAATAGAAGATGTAACTTATCCTGATGGTAAAAAGATTCTGGTTTGTGACACAGTAGGACGTATGCAGGGGATTATTCGCCCTTTAAATCATGCTAATTATGAGATATGGGATGATCCGAACGATATGCGTTACTCTCCGTATAACTTTAAGAAAGATTTTTATATGAATAATCCTGATTCTAAGTATAATGGGGAAAAATTAGTTCTGACAAAGAAGGATGATGGCAAAATGTATATTACTTTGTCTGATGGAACAATAACGGATAAATCGGTTGATACATTTAGAGTGTGTTATCCTTACTTCCGTAAGATAGAAGGGGAAATGCCTTGGGGGGCTATGGCTGGAAGGACACCTAATGATCGGTACATAATGCGTCTTTCTGAAACTTATTTGTTAAGGGCGGAAGCCTATTTCCATAAAGGAGATTTGGCAAATGCTGCAAATGATATTAATGTTGTCAGAGGAAGAGCACAAGCTAAACCCGTTCAGCCTGGTCAAATATCGTTAGATTATATTCTGGATGAACGTATGCGCGAATTAGTTGTTGAAGAACCGCGTAGAAAGACTTTGGTTCGACTGAATAAATTATATGAAAGAACGATGAAATATAATTTCAGGGTTAAGGACAATATGGAACCTTACCATGAATTATGGCCAATTCCTCAAACAGCAATTGATGCGAATACGGGTGCAAAATTATTACAGAATCCCGGTTACCCCGGAGCTGCCGAGTAAATAATACAAGTGAGGGAGCGGGAGCTTTCCTGCTTCCTCATAGTTTGTAACACGATTAATAATAATAGGTATGCAAAAAGTATTTCGACTTATTTATATGATGCTTATGTGCCAGGCTTTTATTTCTTTTTCGCTTCTTGCGCAGAAAAAGGACTTTGTACTGGTTGAAGCAGAGAGTTTTAATGAAAAAGGTGGATGGGTATTGGACCAGCAGTTCATGGATCAGATGGGATCTCCTTTCCTGTTGGCTCACGGTATAGGAAAGCCGGTACAAGATGCTTCGACGGAGGTGATGATTCCGAGAAAAGGAACTTGGCATGTATATGCCCGTACATGGAATTGGTGTTCCCCGTGGAAGACGAAAGAGGCTCCGGGTAAATTTAAAATTGCTGTAAACGGGGTGGTTCTTGATAATGAATTGGGAATGGGAACACAATGGGATTGGGAATATGCCGGAAGTGTCGAGATAAAAGAAAAGAGCAATATTGTTACATTGAAAGACTTGACCGGATTTGAGGGACGATGTGATGCGATCCTTTTTACAAAGAACAAAAATTCCGCTATCCCCAACCGGAAAGACGATTTGTCGGTGTTCAGAAAACAACTGTTGAATATCCCGGTTAAACCGGAAGATGGAGGCCATTATGATCTCGTTGTAGTTGGAGCCGGTACAGCAGGGTTGAGTGCTGCTATCAAAGGGGCATGGGAAGGTTTGAAAGTAGCGTTGATTAATAACCGTCCTGTTCCGGGAGGAAACAACAGTACTGAGATAAGGGTGGTTGCCAGCGGGGAGATGAATGTAAAACCGTATACTGCTTTAGGAAATGTAATCAGAGAAATACGGAATGTATATAGTAAGGAAGATCAGGTTATTGAAATGATACAAGCGGAGAAAACGCTGTCCTATTTCCCGAATATGCATGTGTTTGCAGCTTCCAAGGAAGGCAAGCAGATAAAGTCTGTGACCGCTAAACATATTGAGAATGGAAAAGAGATAGAGTTCTTTTCCCCATTGTTTGTCGATTGCTCCGGAGATGGCAACTTAGGTTATCTGGCGGGTGCCGAATATCGTGTGGGGCGCGAGATGAGGCAGGAAACAAGAGAAACATTAGCTCCGGACAGGCCGGATAATATCGTGTTGGGTGCGACAATTTCATGGAAAAGTAAAGTGATGCCGGCTGAAGTATCATTTCCGAGATGCGAATGGGCGATACAGTTTAATGATGAATCTTGTGAAAAGGTTATTTCCGGTAGTAATTGGTGGGAAAGCGGTTTCCGCTATGACCAAGTAAATGATGCAGAATATATCCGGGATTATCTGTTCCGCGCTATCTATGGAAACTGGGCTTTCCTGAAAAACGACAGTAAGTTTAAGAAAGAATATGCAAACCGGGAACTGGATATGATGACTTACATTGCCGGAAAACGGGAATCACGTCGTCTGGTAGGAGATGTATTCTTTGTACAACAAGATATAGAGAAGGAGTATGTAAGGTATGATGACGCTGTTGTAATAGGAACCTATTCGATAGACCAACATTTCCCGACTCCTAAAAATACATTCTTTTTCCCGGGAGAGGAATTTATTTCAACAATGAAACACTATTTTAATGATCTGGGAACTCCCCGCCGTTATTTGCGTGATGACCAGGTTCCACCTCCTTATCGTATTCCTTACCGTTGCCTCTATTCTGTTAATGTCGATAACTTGTTTATGGCAGGGCGGAACATCAGTGTCTCGCATATTGCATTGTCTTCTACCCGTGTACAAAATACAACCGGGATGATGGGGGAAGTGGTTGCTGCCGCAGCTATTCTTTGCAAGAAATATAATTGCCAGCCGCGTGAAGTATATATTAAACATTTGAAAGAATTATTAGACTCATTAAAATAGGAAAACTATGATGAACAGACGAGCTTTCTTAAAGCAAGCAGGCATTTTTTCGGCTGCAATATTTCTGCCATCCTGTTTGAACAAGGTGAAGGAAGAGAAGAGAAATCCATATTTGTTGGTTGTTTCTGGCTGGCAGGATGTGAATATTGGGGATATTGCCCATACGCCAGGTTTGCTGCATATTCTGCAAACATATCTGCCTGAAGCAACTATTACCTTGTGGAAACGGAGCAAGAACGAAAAAGTAGAGGCTTTGCTCAAAAAGAATTTTCCTAAGATAGATATTCTTTATGGTAATCCGGATAAAGATTTTACGATTACAGACGGCAGATTATTGGAGGCCATTAATCGTGCGGATGTCTTTATTCACGGTTCAGGGCCGTCGGTTGTTGCGGCTAACTGTTTAGAGGCTTGGCGTAAAATCACGGATAAACCTTTCGGAATTTACGGAACAACTATCCAGGATATCTCACCTTCTCTGAAAAATCTGTTGGAAGATGCTTCGTTTGTTTTCACCCGTGAGACAGCTTCAATCGGGAAACTGAAGGAAGCAGGGATCACGAAGCCTGAAATCCGCTTCGTACCTGATGCAACCTTCGCTCTGAATATTTATGATGAAGAAAGTGCTCGTGCTTTTTTAATTACTAACGACTTGGAAGACCGTAAATTTATTTGTGTGATTCCCCGTTTGCGAAAGACGCCTTATTGGTTGATTCGGCGTGAGAGTTATACGGAGAGACAAATAGAAGAGACAACGGCATTGAACAATAAGTGGAAGGAAATCGACCATGCCAAAGCCCGGGAAGCAATCATTCGCTGGGTAAGGAAAACAGGAAATAAAGTTCTTATTTGTCCGGAAATGACTTATCAAGTCGATATAATGGATGAACTTTTGATTGATCCTCTACCGGATGATGTCAAAAAAAATGTCGTCAAGCGGGGATATTGGTTGCCTGATGAGGCGGCATCTCTGTACAGCAAGGCTTTTTGTGTTCTTAGCTTTGAATGTCATTCTCCCATTATCTCTCTGAAAAATGGAACACCTGCTTTTTATCTTCGCCAGCCGGAAGATACGATAAAAGGGCAGATGTATTATGATTTGGGTTTTGATGAATGGGTGTTTGAGATTAATGATACGACAGGTGAACAGATTGCAGATCGTCTTATGGATGTTTATTCTAATTATGACAATGCGCAGGCATATCGGAGACAGGGTATGGATAAGGCCTCTGAATTATTTGAGATGGGAGTAAAAATCGTTTCTCAATTCTTATAAAAAGACTTACATATAGTATGGTCTTATTTCTTTTTGTCCCAGATAATAGGTGTATTTAGTTTTTTTCGTTACATTAGCACCTGTTTTTAATAACTCGGTTAATGATTAAGAAATAATACCTTATGAAACACTTTCTTTTACTGCTCCTGTCTTTTTTTGCTCCGGTGGTTTGGGCGCAGCAGGTAGAACAATTTAAGCTCTGGCCGGATAAGCCGGAAGCCAGTGAGGCGGAAATCTTTGTTTATCATCCGGCGAAGAGCGGGAAGGCGGCGCCAGCGGTATTGATTTGCCCGGGCGGCGGATATTCAGGGCTGGCGATGGACCATGAAGGGCACGATATGGCGAAGTGGTATGCTTCGAACGGTTTTGTGGGAGTTGTTCTGAAATACCGGATGCCGAAAGGCGTGCATACGGTTCCGTTGAGTGATGCCGAGAAGGCGATGTCCCTTATCCGGGGAAATGCAGCCAAATGGAATGTTGATACCCATAAAGTTGGCGTTATAGGTTCGTCTGCCGGCGGACATTTGGCCGCATCTCTCAGCACATTGGCTGCGGATGCTAACCGGCCGGACTTTGCGATCCTCTATTATCCGGTGATCAGCTTTGATAAAATGAATACGCACGGCGGTTCCAAGAAGAACCTGCTGGGAAATGATATCGGCAACCAGGAGTTGATCGACCGCTATTCACTCCAGAAACAGGTAGATGACAAGACGCCGAAAACATTGCTTCTGCTGAGTGATGACGATAAGAGCGTTCCGCCGTTGAACTCGATTCTCTATTATACGGCTCTGAACGAACATCATATTCCCGCTTCCCTCTATATGTTTCCCGACGGAGGGCACGGATGGGGCTTCCGGTATAACTTTACATATTACCAGGAAGTGAAAGACCTGATACAGAAATGGCTTAAACATATACAAATCACCGATTAATCCACATACATGATGAAACCGATTACATTATTACTGGCAGCCGGTTCGTTGCTGCTGAGTGCACAAGGCGTTTCTGCGCAGACAAATAAACCGGAAAACAAGAAATACTGGAATGCAAATACTCTGCTGATCCCGTATCGCCTACCGCCTGCCCCGGCCGGATATAAGCCGACTTATATCGACTTGGACGGAGACGGCGATCCGGATATCCTGCGTACGGTGACGGCTAACGGTATTCCTGTGCAATGGATCGATGATGACGATGATATGCAATATGGCGATCTGGAAGGCGATACCGATAACGACTGCCTGATGATCGACCGCAACAGGGATGGCATTTACGGTGGTTACGGCGACTTGATTATCGACTGGGTAGGCGAAGATGAGGACGGCAATCCGGCTATGCAGGTCGTTGTCGATAACATTCCCGAGGCAGACCGGATGAAGACCGGTAACGGCCATTATATGTGGGTGATCGACACGGATAAAGACGACGTGTTCAACTACGTCGACTGGAATACCTTTACGCTCCGCTGCTGGATACATAACGGAATCAGCGACTTCTACGAAGATTATCACGGGAAGAGCGCTTTTATGAAGATACACAGCTCGACCGAACGCGTAAACGATGTCCGTATGAACTGGGAGAATCCCTTCCTGTTTTATGATCCCGACAATGACGGACTGACGGAAATGGCAATCCGTTTCTGTGATACGCCTAAGATTGTGAAGGAAGACGGGCAGGCAAATTCCGTTCTTGCCGGAAGTATCGACTGGGCCTCCATCTCGATAGATATGGATAATGATAATGGTCCGGGCAATGAGTTCGACCTGGATATGACGATCCGCTTCACCGGTCCCGGTTTCAGCTACAAAGACCAGAAACATATCAACAAGAATCTGCGCGGACTTCCCGAAGCCGATACTTTCTTTATGGATGCCCGCTGGCGTCAGTTGCCGGAACTGTTGTATCCGGATCATGATGCCGCCTGGGATCTTACATTCAAGAAAGGAAAATGGGATGAAGCCTGGTTCACGTATGACGAGGATGACGACTGCAACCGCTGGGAACGTGTCGAACTTTATCAGCCGCTCGATCCCTTCAAGGTCGGTAAAGGACAAGGCGGTATCGATAATAACGGCCAGTCGGACCCGGCAGGTGACCGGGGCGAATGGGACTTGGATAACTCCGGCCACGGCCAATTGTACGTCAGCCCGATAGACGGAAAGATACACCTTTACGGAGCCGAATGGGGCTGCTGGCGCATAGACCAGAACGCCAAGTTCTACCAGGGAATGGGTGGAATCTATGACGGTTACGGTCCGAAACGTATCGAGACCGAGCCGACGGTGTTCCCAACCGTGAAATATACGGATACGGATAATAACGGCTTCTTCGACCTGATGGAGTTCGATCTGGATGGTGACAAGGTCTTCGAACAGCGCATTTCCATGAAGGAGCTGGGATTGGACGACCGTTGTCCGATCATCAATACCGCTGACATGAAGTATAAAGACTTCCTTGATCTTCAGTCCCAAGTCTCCAACAATATGTGGAAGAATGCTGAAAAAGCGATTGAAGTAGCGAAAGCCAAGAAGTTGAACACTAAATGGTATGCCCTGATGTTACAGCCGAAGTCTACCCGCGAACGCTATCATTACGGCTTCTGGTTGCAGTTCTATCTGTATAATGACCTGAAGGATTTGGCCGAACGGACAAACGACAAGGCTTTGGCTGGCGTGATCGACAAAGCTTATTTGCAGGGCAAATGGGAGCTGATTAAATAATTGAATTAACGAAAGAACAAGAATAGTATGAAAAACATTTCAAGAAGAACCGCCATCAAGACAGTATTGGCAGGCAGTGCAGCAATGGCCGTATCCGGTATGGAAGCAGCCGCTCCCGCGAAGAAGAAGAAAGTGGAGAAACCCGAACCGCTGAAAGGCAATATCCGCCATTCCGTGAGTAAATGGTGCTTCGGCAGTTATCCTCTGGATGAATTTTGTGAGATATGTAAGAATATAGGGATCGAATCGATCGAACTGCTCGACCCGCAGGACTGGCCTGTGGTGCAGAAGCATGGCTTGACTGTTGCCATGTGCCAGGGTGCTGGCTTAGGCATCGACCGCGGTTTCAACGATCCGAAGTTGCATGACGAACTGGTTGCCAGCTACGAGAAAGTGATTCCGATGGTGGCCGAGGCTGGATTGACCAACCTGATCTGTTTCTCCGGACGCCGCAACGGCCTGACCGACCTGCAAGGATGGGAAAACTGTGCGCAAGGGTTGAAGCGCCTGATGCCGTTGGCAGAGAAGCACAATGTCGTGCTGACGATGGAACTTCTCAATAGCGTAGGGCATAAGGATTACCAGTGCGATCATACGATTTGGGGTGTCGAACTGTGCCGCCGTGTCGGCTCTCCCAACTTCAAGCTGCTGTATGATATTTACCATATGCAGATAATGGAAGGGAACATCATCGAGAACATCCGCAAATACCACGAATACTTCTCCCACATTCATACCGGAGGCAATCCCGGACGTGCGGAGATCGACGAGACACAGGAACTTTACTATCCCGCCATCATGAAGGCGGTTGTGGAAACCGGCTACAAGGGCTTCGTCGGACAGGAGTTTGTCCCGAAGCAGGAAGACAAGATCGCTTCACTTGAAAAATGTATCCGTATTTGCGATGTATAAACGAATGAATATGAAGAGAGTTGCTATTTATCCCCTGTTGCTGATCTTCGCCCTGTGCGGGTGTAAAGGAAAGACGGATACCGCTTCGGTGGAGAACGCTTTTAAGCCCGGAGAAATCTGGCCGGACAATAACGGCGTACATATCAATGCCCACGGAGGCGGAATGTTGCAGCAGGGCGACACCTATTATTGGTTTGGCGAACATAAGACGGAAGGTGAAGCAGGTAACCGGGCTTTGGTCGGCGTGCACTGCTATTCTTCCAAAGACCTGTATAACTGGAAAGACGAGGGAATCGCTTTGTCCGTCTCGGAAGATGAATCCAGCCCGATTGTAAAAGGCTGTATCCTGGAACGTCCGAAGGTAATCTTTAATAAGAAGACAGGCAAATATGTGATGTGGTTCCACCTTGAACCGAAAGGTGCGGGCTATGCGGGAGCCAAGAGCGGTGTTGCCGTGAGCGACAAGGTCACAGGACCTTACACGCTGCTTTCCGCCGACCGTCCGAATGCCGGCTTCTGGCCGAAGAATGTGCTGGAGATCCATAAAGGCAAGGTGCCCGAAGAGGCAAAGAACGGTTTCGGTGGCGGCGACCTGCCTGCGCATCCCGATACGCTGAACCTGTTAGGCCGCGACTTCGAGAACGGACAGATGGCACGCGATATGAACCTGTTTGTGGACGATGACGGGAAGGCTTATCATATCTATGCTTCGGAGGATAACAGCACGTTGCATATTTCCGAACTGACGGACGATTACACCGCTTGTTCCGGCAACTACGCCCGCTTCTTTGTCGGTCGCTTTATGGAAGCGCCTGCCATGTTCAAGAAAGACGGCAAGTATTACCTGATCATGTCCGGCTGCACCGGTTGGGCGCCGAATCCGGGACGTTCTGCTGTCGCTTCCTCTATCTGGGGACCTTGGGAAGAGCTGGCCAATCCCTTTGTAGGAGCCGATTCGGAAACCTCTTTCCATTCACAGAGCACATATGTGTTGCCTGTTCCCGGAAAACCCGGACAATTCATCTATATGGGCGACCGCTGGACACCCCAAAACGCCATAGACGGCCGCTACATCTGGCTCCCTATCCGCTTCGAAGGCGATCAGCCTGTTATCGAATGGAAGGATAGCTGGAAATATTAGATATGTTTTGTGCGGCTGCATTCAAACTTTCACTACTTTTGCAGCCGCATAAAACAAACAAGAATGAAACCAACATTGTCAATTAAGTCTAACCCTTTTTCGGTTAGAGAATTAAAGGATTACCTGGGCATTGCCTTAGGTATGATTTTGTACGGTATAGGATGGACCGTTTTCCTGTTGCCGAACGATTTGCCATCGGGAGCTGTTCCGGGTATCGCCTCTATTATTTACTGGGGGACAGGTTTGCCCGTACAGTACACTTACTTTGCCATTAACGGCTTTTTACTGTTGCTTTCGTTGAAGATCTTAGGATGGAAGTTCAGCGTGAAGACAGTGTTTGCGGTTTTTGTTCTGACGTTTTTCCTTTCCGTGATACAACAATTGACTGCCGGACTCCAACTGTTGCAGAACCAGCCCTTTATGGCTTGTATTCTGGGCGCTATCTTTTGTGGTGGCGGTATCGGTGTCGCTTTCGCGTCGAACGGCAGCACGGGCGGGACGGATATTATTGCGGCGATCGTCAACAAATACCGGGATGTCAGCCTGGGACGTATGATTATGTTCTGCGATATGATTATTATTGCATCCAGTTATTTTGTGTTGCACGATTTGGAGAAGGTGGTTTACGGTTATGTAACGCTGTTTGTCACCGGCTACATGATCGACCAGGTGGTCAACAGCTCCCGCCAGTCGGTCCAGTTCTTTATCATTTCCAATAAATATGAAGAGATCGGAAGGGAGATCAATGCCTTGCACCGTGGCGTGACTGTGATCGACGGGACAGGGCTTTACACGGGGAAATCGGTAAAGATGATGTTCGTGTTGGCAAAAAAGAGCCAGTCCAATACGATCTTTCAGATCATCAATGATATCGACCCGCGGGCCTTTATTTCCCAGAGTGCCGTTATCGGTGTGTATGGCGAAGGCTTCGACCATTTGAAAGTAAAGAGTAAATCATAAATTGACAGATTGTCAAAAAGTCAAATCCGGCAGGGTTTCCTTTGCGTGTAGCAGGGAATCTGCCGGATTTTTTTGTATAATCGATTCTCGCGGACTTAAGGTTTGACATTCTGCTATCGGGATGGAAGAACGGATATCTTTTTGCTTCGGGAAACGGTTTTCATAGGCATGCGGTTGGAAGGCGTGGTCATTATCTGTTCTGATATCCGGCAAAATGATAATCCGGAAAGAACTGCCGGGAGAAGCCTTCCAGAGAAAACAACACGGTTACAGTCACTTATTTCTCCGAAAATAGTGACTTCTTAGCATAAAAGCAGTGGCTTTCGGGTATAAAAGAAGGTACTTTCGGGGAAAAAAGTGCTTATGTTTGTGGAAAAAGGTGCCTGTCTTTTGGCAAATGGGTGGGCATCCGTTGGCAAATGGATCGGCATGTAATCGGAAATGGGTCTGCATGTAATGGAAATTGCCTGCCAGGGGAGGCTGGAAGGGGCGCTTGGGAAAGAAAGCGTGTTAGCGGTGACGCTGAAATTTGGATAATATGATAGTAAAAGGATAGTTATTATTCCTTTTTGATAACAACAAGAGAAATAACAGGCTTTGTAGGGGCAGTTCGCGAACTGCCCTCTTTGTTGTGTGAAACAGAGGTGCTTGCCCGTTATCTGTTGTTGTATTGTTAGGGGAGGGCGGTTCGCGAACCGCCCCTACGAAATCCCTGTTTTTATACCGGCGTCCCGTTGTGTTACGGTTCCATGACCACCTCGATCCGGTTGCCCTGTCCGATCAACTTCTTGGCAAATGCCTGAATCTTGGCGGGTGTGATGCCTTGCAGTGTTTCGACATATTGCGTTTCGCCGTTGAATCCGCGGAAATAGTAATTGTCTAATGTCGTCAGCCAATAGACGTTTTCCTGCAGGTTCTCGGCATGCCGTTTCAGGATATTGTCCTGGCTCTTCTTGAAATCTTCGTCGCGCGGACCGGACTCGGTGATGTTTGTCAGCTCGGTGCGGACGATCTCGTTCATCCTTTCCCGCTTGGCCGGGTCCGTATCGAAATAGGCCTGCAGGAAGGTTTGTCCTTCCGGGAAGGAAGATATTTGTGCGGAAGTCTGTACGCCGTAGGTGCCGCCTTCGTCTTCGCGTACCTTTTCCATATAGACGAGGTCGAGGATTTGCTTCAGCATGGTAGCCGTCTGGATGTTTTCCAGGTTGTAATCCATCTGTCCGGACCAGAAGTTGACAACCGATGCTTTCGGTGTCTCTAACTGACGCTTGAAGATATTCGTGTACTCGCCTTTGCGGATGGCCGGGACTTCGGCGGGATTGCCTTTCTCGACGCGTCCTTTGGCGGGCAGTGTTGCCAGGTATTGTTCGATGTAGGGACGGATGCTGTCCATATCGATGTTGCCGACAAACGTAAAGACGAAGTCGGAAGCGTCTGCAAACCGTTTCTTATACATCTCCATAATACGCGGGTAACTGATGTTACGGAAGTCGTCAGCCGTGATGCGGGCGGCACGCGGGTTATTCTTGTAAATGGCCTCTGTCAGCGTGTCGCTGAATGCGACCATCGGGTTCAATTGCAGGTTCTTCAACTGTGCGATCATACGGCCTTCGAAAGAGGTGTAAGCCTCTTCGTCCATGCGCGGCGCCGTGAAGTTGAGGTAAACCAGTTCGAACAGCGTCTTCAGGTCGGACGGGGCGGCATAACCGTTTACGTTTTCCGTGTTCAGGCCGATGGAAGGAGAGCAGGAGACTTTCTTTCCCGCCAAGACTTTGTTCAGGTCGGTTGCCGAGAAGTTGCCGACTCCGCCGAGTGTGATCACGTCGTTGAATACCTTCAGGTTATCGATGTCCTTTGCTCCGAACAAGGTGCTGCCGCCGGGACTGGTTGCCGTCATCAGGATTTCGTCTTTCTTGAACTCCGTATGTTTCAGTACGACTTTGATGCCGTTGCCGAGTGTAAGGACAGTTGCGCCGAACAGCGGGTCTGTTTTCGTCTCTTTGATCTGTCCGGGTGCGGGCAGCCCGGGAATCAGCGGTTCGTTGGAAACCGTCTCTTCGTAAGGTTCGACAGGTAGTTGTTGTGCCTGGATGAAATCCTCGAGCAGTTGCGCTTCGGTCGGGTATTTCATGTCTTCCTTATCCGGACCGGTCAGGCCGATTACAATATTTTTGTCACCGATCAGATCCTTTACGTACTGGTTGACCTGTTCAACCGGTATTTGCGGAGCGATTCCGCTGATCAGCTGGTATTCCGTTTCGATGCCCGGAATATAACCTCCGTCGGTAAAATGGCGGACATATTCGTTGGTGAAGGAACAGTTCTTCTGTTTGTCGCGGTCGTTGAACAGCGATTCATATTGTTTCAGCACATTGATACGGGCGCGGTCGTATTCGGAGGCCGTGAAGCCGTAACGTTTCACCCGTTCCGTCTCTGTCACGAGTGCGTCGAGCGCTCTCTTCAGGCCGCCTTCTTCTACTAAGGCGGCAACTGTGAAGGCACCTTTTGTCTTGGCGATCATGAAGTCGCCGTCCGAAGCCTGTGCAGCGACAAAAGGAGGATTCGCCTTTTGCATCATCTCGGCAAAGCGTTCGTTTATCATTGTTTCGATCACATTTTCCATGTAATCTTTCATCAGTCCGGCGGCTGTCGCATACAGTTCGCGCGGCATCTTGTCATGCTTGTAGAAAATGGAAAGGATGATATTGGAAGCCTCCTTGTCTTTGGCGATGGAGACAAGCGGTTTGTCGTTGTCCGCCACCTCTGTGTATTCGCGCTTGGCGGGGTTGACCGGGGCGGGGATATCGGCAAAGATGCGCTTTACGGCGGCCTCTACCTGGTCAACGTCTATATCGCCCACAATGATGATTCCCTGCAAGTCCGGACGATACCATTTCTTATAGTAAGCCCGGAGCTCGTCCGGTTTGAAGTTGTTGATAACGTCGATTGTCCCAATCGGCATCCGGTGTGCATATTTATTGTCGGGGAACATCTTCGGAAGCTGCTGCTCCCAGATACGCGCCTGTGCGTCCTGTCGCGTGCGCCATTCCTCCCGGATCACGCCTCGTTCCTTCTCTATGGCCGTGTCTGCAAGCGTGATGAAGCCCGACCAGTCGTGCAGGATCAGGAGGCAGGAGTCGACGACGCTCTCACGTGTGACCGGAGCGTTCATGATCATATAGACTGTTTCGTCGAAGCTCGTGTAAGCGTTGAAGTTCTCGCCTCCGCGCATCCCGACGCTCTCGGTGAACTCGTCCATGCCGTGTCCGGGGAAATTCAGGGTCCCGTCGAACGCCATATGCTCGAGGAAGTGTGCCAGTCCGCGCTGGTTTTCATCTTCGAGGATGGAGCCTACGTTCTGGGCTATAAAGAAATCCGCGCGGTCTTTCGGCTGCGCATTGTGGCGGATATAATAGGTTAGTCCGTTATCTAACTTCCCGTATCTGACTTTCGGGTCTACGGGTAACGGCTGGAGCTGAGGTTGCTGGGCTGCCAGTTGGAAGGCGGCGAGTATCCAAAGGAGACATCCGATGGAGAGAATCTGTCTGATCTTCATATCACTTATTTTCTTATTGTCAAGAGGCGACAAATGTAACAGTTTTTTATTACAACAGACATAATACTGAAAACGTTTGCCTTTATTTAGGAAAAAACTGGGAAGAATGCTTTTCTGTAAGAAAAAAATATCTATTTTTGTGAGGTTGTTGTTTTAATGTGCACGCAAACATTAATAATTTATCTAATATATTTACCATGAAATCAGATGACATTTCACGCCGCTCGTTTCTGAAACGGGCATTTGCTCTTTCTGCTGCTACAGCAATTCCTTCTTTCTGGATTCCGTCGAAAGCCAATGGAATGCCGGGTGTTCCTTTCGTTAGCGCTAACGAAAAAGTAAGAATCGCTTTTATCGGTATCGGTAATCGTGGAGGCGAGATCGCACAAGAACTGTATAAAACCGGTCTTTGCGAAGTCGTAGCCCTTTGCGATGTGGATATGGGTGCACCTCATACCCAGAAACTTATTTCCATGTTCCCGAAGGTTCCGCGCTTCCAGGATTTCCGCCAGATGTTCGACAAGATGGCTGATAAGATCGACGCTGTGACAGTCGGTGTGCCTGACCACGCCCATTTCCCGATCACAATCGAGGCAATGGCTCATGGAAAACACGTATATGTAGAAAAACCGATGGCCCGTACCTTCCAGGAAATCGAACTGATGATGAAGGCCGAAAAGAAATTCGGTGTCGTAACCCAGATGGGTAACCAGGGACACTCCGAGGCTAACTACTTCCAGTTTAAAGCATGGAAAGAAGCCGGTCTGATCAAAGACGTAACGGCTATCACGGCTCACATGAACTCTCCGCGCCGCTGGCATAACTGGAACCCGAACATCAAGCATATGCCGATGGGCGAACCGGTTCCCGAAACATTGGATTGGAATACTTGGTTAGGTGTTCGTCCGTTCCACGAATATAACCACGATTATCATTTGGGACAGTGGCGTTGCTGGTATGACTTCGGTATGGGTGCGCTGGGTGACTGGGGAGCTCACATCCTCGATACGGCTCATCAATTCCTGGATCTCGGCTTGCCGACAGAAATTAACCCGCTGTATCTGAAAGATCACAATCCGTTCTTCTATCCGATGTCTTCCCGTATCCTCTTCCGTTTCCCGGAAAGAAAAGATATGCCGAGCGTAGATGTTACCTGGTATGACGGTTTGGACAATATTCCTCCTGTTCCTGAAAACTATGGTTCTTCGGATGTAGACCCGAATATCCCGACTGTTGCCGGTGGCAAACTGCAGCTGACTAAACTGAATCCGGGTAAGGAAATCTATACAAAGACATTAACATTCAAGGGTGGCTCTCACGGTAGCACATTGTCTGTAATTCCTGATAAGGTAGCTAAGGATATGAATCCGACATTGCCTGAATATCAGAAGAGTCCGTCCAACCACTACGCAAACTTCCTGTTGGCTTGCCAGGGTAAGGAACAGACCCGTTCTCCGTTCCATATCGCCGGTCCGTTGAGCCAGGTATTCTGCCTGGGTGTATTGGCACAGCGCATGAACCGTAAGATCGTATTCGACCGCGACCTGAAACAGATCGTGAACGATCCTGTCATGAACCAGATGCTGGTTGGCGATATGCCGCGCCAGGGTTGGGAAGAATACTATAATATTTAAAAGATAGTTTCTAAGATCGTTATTATTAACGGTTAATTATTTTTGAGAAGGCAAGCTTGTCGGGTAAGCTTGCCTTTCTTTTTTGTACAGAGATGAAATAATTGTCAATTGTCAACTGTCAATTGTCAATTGTCATCTATCTTTGCACCCGTAATACGCATAGGGAACATGAGTATATTTGAAGGATACGTGGGCATTCGGTTATGGGACGGGCAGTTGGTAGACGATGTGATCTTCTCGCTGCTCTTATTCCTGTTTATTGTTTTTGCCTTTGTGTTCCGGCTGAATTTCCAACTATTTGTGAAGATGTTGAAAGACGCTTTCCTGGTGAAGGAAAGGCAGAACCTGTTTGATGGCGTAGCCGGGAAAAGCGATTTCTTTTTCCGCAACTTTATGACGTTCCAGGTTCTATTTCTTTGCAGCATTGCCCTGATTGCCATCGGACGGATATACGGGATTGTCAGTTATGTGGAATGGAGGGAAGTCTTGTGGACATTCTGCACGATCTTTTGCGTGCTGTTCCTGTTCTATCAGTTTAAGCAAAGTTGTTACTTTTTGTTGGGCAGCGTGTTTGCCGATCCGAATAAATACCGGTTATGGAAAACAAGTTATAATGCCATAATGGGGATTTGGGGCGTCTCGCTATACGTCCCGGTGCTGTGGTTAGTGTTTGTCGGGACTCACGTGACAATACCTGTAGTTATGTTTTGTATTCTTTATATTTTGTGTCGTTTTGTAATAATTTATAAGACAATACGGATATTTCACAAGAAAAGCACTGGTTTATTATATATTAGTTTGTACCTTTGCACCCAAGAAATTTTACCTCTGGTATTTTTGTACGAAGGTATGGTTTATTTGTATAACTTTATCGAGACAAGTACTCTATGGCATTGAACATCAAAAAGTTGCTGGTATCACAACCGAAGCCTGCATCCGAGAAGTCCCCGTATTTCGACATCGCAGAGAAGTATGGAGTAGAGATCGACTTCCGTCCTTTCATCAAAGTAGAACCCCTTACGTCTAAGGAGTTCAGACAGCAGAAAATTTCTATTCTGGATCATACGGCTGTTGTTTTTACGGCTCGTACGGCAATCGACCATTTCTTCCACTTGTGTGAAGAATTGCGCGTTACTATTCCTGAAACGATGAAGTATTTCTGTATGACGGAAGCTATCGCAGTATATTTGCAGAAGTATATTGTGTATAGAAAGCGTAAGATCTTTTTTGGACAGAGCGGCAAGCTGGATGATCTGGTTACTGTTATCGGCAAGCATGCAAAAGAAAAGTATCTTGTGCCCGTTTCAGACGTGCATAAAGATGATTTGTTGACTATGTTGGAAGCAAAGAAGATTAACTACACGAAAGCTGTTATGTACCGCACCGTAAGCAATGACTTCTCGAAAGATGAGAAGTTTGACTATGATATGCTGGTATTTTTCAGTCCTTCCGGAATATCCTCTTTGTTGAAAAACTTCCCGAACTTCAAGCAAGAAGATATAAAGATCGGATGTTTCGGCCCGACGACAGCCAAAGCGGTGAAAGACGCCGGTTTGCGTCTGGATGTGGAAGCACCGACTACCGAAGCTCCGTCGATGACGGCTGCCCTGGAATTGTATCTGAAAAAAGAGATGGGTAGTAACAAAAAGAATGGTAAATAGAAGGTACACCCTTTCAAAAGAAGAGCGCCTGTCGTGGAAACGTTACATTGACCTGTTGTTTGAAAAAGGGCAATCGTTTGTAGCGTTTCCACTGCGGGTTGTTTATTTACCGGTGGAAGAGGAGGCGTTGGCTCCCGTCTCCATCATGATAAGTGTCCCCAAAAAGAAATTCAGACGCGCCGTCAAGCGAAACCTGATCAAGCGTCAGGTGCGCGAGGCCTACCGGGTGCGTAAATATGACCTGATCGATCCGCTGACAGAAAAAAACAAGCGTATGCTGGTGGCATTCCTGTATCTGGATAAGGAGATTCATCCTTTTGCCGATATAGAGAAAGCGATGACGAAAGCATTGAATGTACTTCGCAACAAAGAATAATGAAGCGTTTCTTTACCACTCTTCTGTTGTTGCCGGTCTATTTCTATAAATATTGTATCTCTCCCATGACACCGGCATCGTGCAGGTACACACCTACTTGTTCCGAATATGCCGTGCAAGCTCTCAAGAAACATGGTCCCATAAAAGGATTGTATCTGGCAGTCAAACGTATTCTTCGCTGTCATCCCTGGGGCGGTAGCGGTTATGATCCTGTTCCATAAAGAATGGTTTATTACGATATACATACTCACCGTCCATCCGTTCATCCGGAAGATGTCGCGATTGTCAACTGCCTCGTTCCCGCGCTTGACGCGGGATCGCACAAACAACCGACTGTATCCTCTTTTCCGAATGACGATATGGCCTTTTCCGGATGCGATCCCGCGTCAAGCGCGGGAAAGGGGGAACTCCGTTCCGTCGGCATTCATCCCTGGTATATATATAATGTAGAGGAACAGCTTGCCGGACTTGAGCGGCAGGCCATGCTTCCGGGTGTTGTCGCAATCGGCGAGGCTGGTTTGGATAAGCTGGCGGAAGCGCCGTTGGAACGTCAGCAGGAAGTCTTCAAAGCGTCGGCAGCTTTGGCCGAAAACGTCGGCGTCTTTTTAATCATCCATTGCGTCAAAGCCTGGGACGAACTGATCGCCCTGAAGAAAGAACTCAAACCCCGTATGCCTTGGGTTATCCACGGTTTCCGTGGTAATGCCGCATTGGCCGGGCAACTGATCCGTCAAGGTATTTACCTTTCTTTTGGCGAGCACTTCAATCCGGCAGCCGTGCGCATAGCCTGGCCGGACCGTTTATTTGCCGAAACCGACGACCGCGAAACCGATATCCGCACCGTCTACGATCACCTCTCAGCCTCCCTGGATCTTCCGCTGGAGCGGTTTGCCGCGCAAGTTGCAGAGAACGTCCATAACGTCCTGCATTTATCATAAATCACTGTTATTCCCTAATTTTCAATTCTCAATTCTCCATTTTCAATTATAAAGTCGTACCTTTGCCGCCATTCAATTAATACTATAATCTAAAACGATGAATTTTGTTGAAGAATTAACATGGAGGGGCATGATTGCTGATATGATGCCCGGAACAGAAGAACAGTTGCAAAAAGAGATGACTTCTGCTTATGTAGGTATCGACCCGACGGCTGATTCATTGCATATCGGTCACCTGGTGTCGGTTATGATGCTGAAACATCTCCAGCGTGCGGGACACCGTCCGATTGCCTTGGTCGGTGGAGCTACCGGTATGATCGGCGACCCTTCAATGAAGTCGGCTGAACGTAACCTGCTCGATGAAGCGACGCTTCGTCATAACCAGGATAGCATTAAGAAGCAGTTGGCTAAGTTTCTGGATTTCGATTCGGACGCGCCTAATGCTGCGAAGTTGGTAAACAACTACGACTGGATGAAGGATTATTCTTTCCTGAACTTTATCCGCGATATCGGTAAGCATATTACCGTTAACTATATGATGGCTAAGGAATCCGTTAAAAAACGTCTGAGCCGCGAATCGTCTGTCGGCATGTCGTTCACGGAGTTCTCTTACCAGCTGTTGCAGGGATACGACTATATGTACCTGTTCGAACACGAAGGCTGCCGCCTGCAGATGGGAGGAACCGACCAGTGGGGTAACATCACGACCGGTACGGAGTTGATCCGCCGTAAGTTAGGCGGTGAAGCGTTTGCCCTGACCTGCCCGTTGATTACGAAAGCCGACGGCGGTAAGTTTGGTAAGACCGAATCCGGAAACGTATGGCTGGACCGTCGTTATACCTCTCCTTACAAATTCTATCAGTTCTGGCTGAACGTAAGCGATGCCGATGCTGCCAAATACATCAAGATATTTACCGATCTGCCTAAGGATGAAATCGAGGCCCTGATCAAAGAGCAGGAAGAAGCTCCGCATCTCCGTCCGTTGCAGAAACGTCTGGCAAAGGAAGTGACTGTCATGGTTCATTCCCAGGAAGATTACGATGCTGCGGTCGAGGCTTCCAATATCCTGTTCGGAAACTCTACTTCGGAAGCTTTGAAACATTTGGACGAACAGACCTTGTTGGATGTGTTCAACGGTGTTCCCCAGTTTGAGGTTTCACGCGACGAACTGAGCGCCGGCGTGAAGGCTATCGACCTGTTTACTGAAAAAGCTGCCATTTTCCCTTCTAAAGGCGAAATGCGCAAGCTGGTTCAGAGCGGCGGTGTCAGTGTGAATAAGGAAAAGTTGGCAGACCAGGATATGGTGATCGACTGCTCTTCTCTGCTGGATGAGAAATATTTATTGGTTCAGAGAGGCAAGAAGAACTACTATTTGCTGATTGCAAAATAAGATTTTCGTACAAAAACGCTTGCAAGGTAAGATTTTATTCTTACCTTTGCATCGCTTTAAATAAAGCGCCGGATTGTCTCATGGTGTAATGGTAGCACTACAGTTTTTGGTTCTGTCTGTCGAGGTTCGAATCCTCGTGAGACAACACACAGAAAGAAAAAGGTTTGGAACGGAAGTTTCGAACCTTTTTTCTTTTCTGGCAACAGGAATGCCTTTCCTGTATCATTTCTGCATATTTAATTCCCAAATTTGTAAGTAACAGATGGATAGATATCGATATATTTGTACGATTGATATCGTGAACACTCCGTTAATCTTAATGTTATGAAGTATTTTTGTCTGCTACTCTCTTTCCTTTTAGGATTTGCCGCTTCTGTTTCCGGGCAGGAAAGAATGTCCGTCTGTAATCTTCGGTGTGAATATCTGGAAGAGCCGATTGCGGTGGAGAATGAAAAGCCTTTGCTGGGTTGGCAGTTGCAGTCGTCGGAACAGGCAAAAAAACAGACTGCCTATCGTATCCTGGTGGCAAGTTCCCCATCGTTGCTTACGGATAAGCAAGCCGACTTCTGGGATTCCGGGAAAGTGACATCTTCATCTTCCAATCAGATCGAGTATAAGGGTAAACCTCTTGAATCGAGGCAGACGCTTTACTGGAAAGTAATGGTTTGGGATGAGAAAGGAAAATCATCTTCGTGGAGCGGTACGGGGAAATGGACGATGGGGCTGTTGGAACCTTCCGACTGGAAAGCTTGTTGGATCGGAAGTCAGGAAGATCGCTACCCTGATTCGACTTTGACTTATCCCGCCCCCTATATTCGCAAAGGATTCCGGATCAGCAAGCCGGTCAAACAGGCAAAAGCCTATATCTGTGGATTGGGGTTCTATGAGATGTATCTCAATGGAACAAAAGTGGGAGACCAGGTATTGGCTCCCGCCGTTACCAACTATGATCGCCGTCCGCTAAAGAAGATGCTTTATTTCTTTGACGACCAGTCTGCACAGCGGGTTCTTTATAATACATTCGATGTCACTTCTTTGTTGCAGAAAGAAGACAATACGGTCGGTGTCCTGTTGGGAAACGGGTGGTATAACCAGCGTGACCGGACGGTGGAAGGTTGTATGTGGTACGATACGCCTCGTTTATTATGCCAGTTGGAAATAGAATATGCCGATGGTTCGACGGAAATGATTGGCTCGGATGGTAGCTGGAAAACAACTGCCGGCCCTTTATTGCATGACGCCATATTTACCGGCGAAGTGTATGATGCCCGTTTAGAACTGGATGGCTGGGACCGGAACGGATACGATGATTCTTCCTGGAAGAATGTTCTTATAATGAGAGCGCCGACAGGTCGTTTACATGCCCAGCTTGCCCCTTATGACAGAGTTGTCAGGACGTTGAAACCGGTGCGTTGTGAACAGAAAACCGATTCCACTTATTGGTTTGTTTTTCCGGAAATGGTTTCCGGTTGGGCGCAAATTAATGTGGAGGGGAATGCCGGCGATCAGGTCAAGCTCCGTTTTGTAGGAGAAGAGAATGACGATTTTGGACAAGTGGACTCCTATACCTTGCGGGGGAACCGGAAAGAACAATGGGAACCACGTTTTACCTGGCATACTTTCCGCTATATCGAAGTTACATCCCGCCGGGTCAAGATAGATAAAAACAGTCTGATTGCTAAGGTTGTACATACGGATGCGAAGCCTGCCGGTAGTTTCAGTTGCTCGAATGAGCTGTTCAACAAGATAAACGAAGTCTATCTGCGGACGCAGACGAATAACTTTCATGGCAGTATCAGCAGTGATTGCCCGCACCGGGAACGTTTGGCTTATACCGGAGATGCACAAGTTGTCGTGGAAAGTTCCCTTCTTTCGTTCGATATGACTCAATTCTATCGGAAATGGTTTGACGATATGGAAGATGCCCGGAACAGAAAGAGTGGCTATGTCCCGCATACCGCCCCGTTTGGAGGCGGTGGCGGTGGTCCGGCATGGGGCTCGGCCTATGTGATTATGCCTTGGGCTTATTATTGCTATTACGGTGACACTGCTTTGCTAAGCCGGCATTATGGAGGAATGAAACAATGGGTATCTTATCTCGGCACACGAACGGATGAACGGGGAATCGTCGTCCGGGAAGAGCCGGACGGCTGGTGCTTGGGGGATTGGTGCGCACCGGGGAAAAAGATGGAACTTCCGGAGGCCCTGGTTAATACGGCTTACTATTATCATTCGGCATCCTTGATGTCGAAAGTGGCGGCAGCTTTAGGAAAAGGAGAAGACAAACAAGATTTTGACCGGCTGTGTACGAAGATTAAACAAGATTTTAATGCCGTCTTTTTCAATCCCGTGACCAATCATTATTGGGAAGGCAGGCAGGGAGCAGATGTATTTCCGCTGGCTTTCGGGATGGTTCCGGAAGAGAAGAAAGAGGCTGTGTTCAATGCCTTGCTTATTCATCTGGAAAGTATCGGGGATCACTTCGATACGGGAATTATGGCAACTCCTTTGTTGTTGCAGGTTTTGACTGACTACGGACGTAGCGATATCGCGTTCCGGTTGATGAACCAGCGGGATATACCGGGATTCGGTTATGTGATGGACGACCGTTACTCTTGCCTGTGGGAACGGTGGGAAGGAAAAGCCTCCCGTTGCCATCCTATGTTCGGAAGCGTGGTAGCCTGGTTCTATAATACGCTTGCCGGTATCCGTTATGATGAAACGAAGCCGGGGATGAAGCATATTATTATAGCTCCCCAACCTGCAGGCGATCTTACTTATTGCCGGGGCACATATCAATCCCTTTATGGACAGGTCTGTTCCGACTGGCGGATCCAGGAGGGGAAATTTGAATTGACGGTCGAGGTGCCGGTGAATGCAACTGCAACAGTGATCCTTCCCGACGGAAAGAAGTATCCGGATATCGGAGCGGGAGTTCATCGGTTTGAATCCATCTTACGATAAGAGATTAATTTATATGAACTATATTCTTGAATCTAATAATTACTGATATGAAATACATCTATTTATTTGTTGTGGCTTTTTGGTGTACGGCTCTTGGCTATGCAGTGGATAATAATGGTGTGCGGGAAGTGGCTCCCGATGCCTCTCTTTTGGCCCGTAAATGGGATGCTAACTGGATATCCTGTCCACAGGTTTCTCTTTATGATTATGGGGTTTATCATTTCCGGAAGAGCTTCCAGCTGGATAGCAAACCGGAATCCTTTGTGATAAATGTCTCGGCGGACAACCGTTACCGGCTTTTTGTGAACGGGACGCCTGCCTGCTATGGACCGGCACGCGGAGATTTGAACCACTGGTATTTTGAAACGGTAGATATCTCTTCTCTGTTGAAAGAAGGAAAAAATACGCTTGCCGCGATTGTCTGGAATGCTGGACGTTATACGCCGGGGGCGCAGATGACGTTGAAGACCGGCCTGATTGTGCAGGGAAATACAGCCCGTGAAGCGGTTGTCAATACCGGTCGGGGCTGGAAAGTCTATCAGAATCCGGCCTATGCCCCTTCTGTTGAGAACCGGCAGGATGTCGGTTGCGCCGATATTGTGGATGCCTCTTTATATCCTTGGAATTGGGAAACGGCGGACTATGATGACAGTGCATGGAAAGATGTTGTGTTGTTGGGACGCGGGCAGCCTTACGGGGTCGGGACCGGGTACGACTGGGTGTTGTGCCGGCGCGATATCCCTCTGATGGAAGACTCCTTGGTGCGGATGCAGACAATCCGGCGTTCGGAAGGAGTGACTGCTTCTCCTGCATTTCTAAAGGGAAACGTCCCGATAACGGTTCCGGCTAACCGGAAAGTCACGCTGCTGATCGACCAGTCCTATCTGACGAATGCTTATCCGGAACTGAAAGTGTCGGGAGGCAAGGGCAGCGAGATACGGATGCGGTATAGTGAAGCTTTGTATAAGGACGGGCAGAAAGGAAACCGCAACGATATAGAAGGGCGCGAGGTAGGCGGGTTTACGGATAAATTCTATCCCGATGGAGGACGTGACCGGGTGTTCCGTCCGTTGTGGTTCCGTACCTACCGTTACCTGCAAGTCGAAATCGAGACGAAAGGGGAACCGCTTACCCTATTGGATCTTTATGGAATGTACACCGCCTATCCGTTCAAAGAGAATGGCAGCTTCGCCAGCGACCAGCCGGATTTGCAGAAGATATGGGAGGTCGGTTGGCGTACAGCCCGGTTGTGTGCGAACGAGACCTATTACGATTGCCCGTATTACGAACAACTGCAATATGTGGGTGATACGCGCATCCAGGCATTGATTTCCCTCTATGTCGACGGTGACGACCGGTTGATGCGGAAGGCAATCAAAATGTTCGACTATTCCCGTTCGTATGAGGGGATTACGACCAGCCGCTATCCGAGCCGGGTGCCGCAATACATCCCGCCTTTCTCGCTCTATTGGATTAATATGGTGCACGATTACTGGATGTACAGGGATGATCCTGCTTTTGTGAAAAACTGTATGCCGGGTGTCAAGAGCGTGTTAGAATGGTTTACAAGCAAGATCGATCCGGAAACGGGTATCCTGGGACCGGTGCCTCACTGGAACTTCATCGACTGGCCGAAACAGTGGCCCTGGAACAATGATCAGCCGCTTGGCGGGACTCATAAAGCTGCTATCGCAGGTGGTTCTTCCATCCTTTCCCTTCAACTGGCTTATACCTTGAAGGATGCAATCGAGTTGCTGAAAGAATTTGGCGAAACCGATTTGGCCCGTTCTTACGAAAAAGTCTATCAATCCTTATGCCGTCATACTTGGGATAAATGTTGGAATGAAGGAAAACAGATGCTTGCGGATGACCCGGATGAAGCAAGTTACAGCCAGCACGCCAATATCATGGGCATCCTTTCGGATGCCGTCCCGCAGGAGAAGCAACAGGCGCTGTTCAATAAGCTGAATACGGACCCTTCTTTGATACAGGCGACTTTCTATTATCGCTTTTACCTGTTCCGTGCTCTAAAAAAGGTCGGATTGGCAGACCATTACACGGAAATGTTGAAACCCTGGCAGGATATGCTGACAATCGGATTGACTACGTTTGCGGAAAACCCGGAACCGACCCGTTCGGACTGTCATGCCTGGAGCGCAAGCCCTGTCTATGATTTCCTGGCTACCGTCTGTGGTGTGGAACCGGCCGAACCGGGATTCCGCTCGGTGCGTGTCGCTCCTCATTTGGGATCGTTGAAGCAAATCGAAGGAAAAATCCCTCATCCGGCAGGCATCATCGAAGTCAGTTTGAAGAAGAGCGGAAAAGGACTTTCCGGTACGGTCACTTTGCCGGCCTCCCTGACCGGCACATTCGTCTGGGGCGGACAGGAGATAAAACTTGCCGGTGGTAAGAATGAAGTGAAGACTCAATGACCGGTTCGATTTTCCTTACTGTGACATACAATAGAGGACCGGAGTTTATCCTTTATTGATTTATAGTTCAGGATACGGCGCGCCAAACACAGGGACAAAGAAGAGGCAACCCTATAAAACGACGAAGCCCCGGAAGTGTTACCATCTTCCGGGGCTTGTCTTTTGTATGCTTTCGTCCTTCACAGGGCTACCGGCTACATTGAACTTTTAATTCAATTACTTTAGTATTATTAATATTAAACTTGACCGCTTGTTCGCCTGTCACAGGGTAATTGGTGTTGATCGAGACGGACGGCCGTCCGTCTCTACGACCCCGCACGGCCTATTTTAGAATTATTTGATTATAAATTCATTCTTATTTTACGATTGCTTTTACAGCTTCTTCGCCTTCGATAGCAACTACGACTACGCCCTGAGGAGCAGCGATGGTTGCGTTGTCAGAAGAAAGAACTGTGTTAGCAACTGTCTGGCCTAAGATGTTAGTGATAACAACCTTCTTACCCTGTGCACCGATGATCTGAACACCACCGTTAGCAGCGATAACCGTTACGCCTTCAGCGTTGATCGTTTCATTGCCTGTTGCAGCTTCGTCTTCCGGAGTTACGTTAAGAACGTTTACGACAACTGCATCTTCTTTCGGACCCATTGCCAATACACCGTTGATGTTATGAACATAGTTCTTACCATTGTTATTCTGGCATACGATGTTGTATTCGTTGTCTGCATCTTTGCTTGCAAATTCGAAGCTGAACTGGTAGTTCTTAACACCAGCCTTAACTGCATGTTTCAAACCGTCCTTAGATGTACCATCACCAGCAGCAACAGTATCGATCTTGGCAGCAGCATCCATAGTCGGAACTAACAATGTATCCTGTGCCATGATAGAAGCTGTGCGGAACATTACGCGGTTTGCACCTGCACCATAGACATACGGAAGTTCTTTGTTTGCATCTTTTACTTTTGCAGAGTCATAAGAGTTCCACATATACAGTCTGCTTGCAGCCACTTCTTCTGTTTCTTTTACACCCTTCGTGATGTAGTAAGTGTAAGGAGCAGCATTTTCATAATGAGCTGTATCCAACCAGAAGATAAAGTCTAAG
>QWCH01001177.1_pt1 | contig 42178 bp, 37 predicted proteins | sample 1972671 | NCBI WGS metagenome assembly QWCH01 (sample SAMN09866713, study PRJNA288562) | Human gut metagenome isolate term3_stool, whole genome shotgun sequencing... | isolation source: gut | host: Homo sapiens | place: USA: California
AAAGAAGCCAACTGGATATAATCATCTTTTGGCTGCATCTTGGATTTCACATCATTCACAATATCCTCATGAATTACATCGCAATTACAAATATAAGACTTTTGGGGCATATATTCACCTCGTTATGGATTCCTTCACACCAGATACAATTCTTGTTTCTGATTTCTGCTTCACGCCGTTTGACTACGCGCCGAGTTTCCTCATAAGTTTTGCCAGTCTTCTTAGGCTATGAATTGTTTCGACCTCTTCGACTTTAATTACCCTTATCACAATTATTGAAACAAAATACGTTGCTGCCCCGAAGAGAATTGCTACTATCGTGGCTATTTTGTTGCCCACAAGCGGATTAGCTAGCACCCATACCAGTCTCGAAACTACAGCCATGATTATTGAAGCAATCGCAGGTTTAACAAAGGTCGCAACAAAGTCAATTTTTACATCTGTCGTCCTCTTAATGTCCCTAAAATTCAACAGAAATGCTGTGGTATAGGCTGTCATGGTCGCAATAGCTGCTCCGTTTATTCCTATGCTTTTGATGCCCACGAGGCTGTATGTCAAGATGATTTTGAAGATAGCTCCAACACCTAGGTTTTTCACAGGTTTTGTTTGCTTGTTGATAGCCTGCAAAACACCTGCTGTTGTCTGTGATAAAGCGAGGAATACAACGCCAAGGCCTAGAAGCATCAATGTATTTACAGCATCGTTGACTGCCTGCTCCTGATTGAAATACAAAGTCTTGAGTATTGGCTCTGCTAGTGCGATTATGCCAAATGCCGATGGGAATGCCATGATCATAGTGGCCCTTAGACCCAGGCGAATGTTGGCACGAGTCTCATCGAGATGCTTTGTTTTAAAATTTCCCGAGATAGCTGGAACTAGACTTTCCGCTACGGCAGCCGTAAAAATCTGTGGCAGTCCGATTATAGGAATAACGAATCCAGTTAGGAGTCCATAAAGGCTCTTAGCTCTTTCTGGATCGATCCCTCCATCTGTGAGCCTATTAATAATTAGGGTTGCATCTATCAGGTTCATGATAGGCATGATTTCAGCACCTATCACGATTGGAACCGCAATAAAAACTATTTTTTTTATGATATCCCGCGTACTATCTACATATGGATCGTGGGCTAGGATTTTTCTTTTGAAAACTGGCTGGTTAAAGAACAAAATAACCAACATTAAAATCAATGCCACAAATGACCCTGCCGTTGCTCCAAATGCCGCTCCTGCTGCGGCATGGTGGAGTCCCTTTGTGACAAGGGCGAAGGCTAGTGTAATACCGACAATTGCCCTCACCATCTGCTCTGTGACCTCAGAAAGTGCTGACGGATTCATATTTTGTCTACCCTGGAAGAATCCTCTGTGAGCAGCAAGCAGCGACACAAGAAAAATTGCCGGAGAAATAGCTCTCAGAGCAAAGGCCGCATCAGGGTTTCCCATTTTGGTTGCAATCAAATCACTTCCGAAGTAGCAAATTATAAAGCCTGTACCGCCAAGGATTGCCATTATCGCAGCAGATATATGGTAGATTTTATGTGCATTCTTATACTGTCCGAGTGCAATTTTTTCCGCTACAAGCCTTGAGATTGCAACTGGCATACCCGAAGTCGCCAAAACGAGGAGTGTGCCGTAAATAGCATATGCATATGAATAGTATGCCATTCCCGTATCGCCTATGAGATTTGCAACAGGAATTCTAAACAGTGCTCCTATAAGTTTGACGATGATACCAGCAATTCCAAGAACTGCAGCACCCTTAATGATTTTCTTGCCGGACTCAGAACCCGGTTTGATTTTATTATCATTCATTGATTGCATATTCCTTCTATAAAATATCTAGAATTCTATCTGTCTCTTTCTTCGCATTGTGTACAATGCCTTCCACATCAAGATGCGTGAAATGGCCATCCCTATACAAAACATCTCCGTCGCATACTGTCATTTTGATGATCGATGGTTCAGATGCATAGACAAGATTATTCGTGATGTCGTGAATAGGATTCATGCACGGGCTTGATAAGTCAACTGCTATGAAATCAGCCCTATACCCGGACTTTATTATACCGCAATCTTCTCTGCCCTGTGCAATGGCGCCTCCCCTCGTCGCAGAGTACAAAATATCTTTTGGCGATGCAAGGGTTGGATCCAGCGCCCTAACTTTTGCGAGGAGCCCAGAAAGCTTCATGGTTTCGAAAAAGTTTAGGCTGTTGTTTGAGGCAACGCTATCTGTTCCAAGGGCAACATTGATTCCCCTTTCTAGCATGTCAAAATACGGTGCAATGCCGCTTGCCAACTTGCAGTTACTCTGTGGGTTATGAGAAACACTGACTTTCTTCTCCCTGAGTATCTCCATGTCGTCCTCGGTAACCCAAACACAGTGAGCTGCAACAGTCGGTACGTCAAATAGCCCGCAGTCAGCAAAATATTTGCAAGGTGTTACTCCACGCTTCTCAATGCAATCACGGTGTTCCTTCTCAGTTTCTGAGAGATGTATGTGCATCCTCATATTATTTGACCTAGCAAATTCAGCTAAACTTCTCACAGTGGCCTCATCGCTTGTATATTCACCGTGTATGCTGGCTTCAATGATAATCCTTCCATCTTCGGTTCCGTTTAATTTTTCATAGGCTTCCTTCATTTCAGTCACGGACTCCATATCTTCAAATTTCGTCTGATCAAAATTCACAAGTGCCCTCGATATGTTTCCCTTCACTCTCGCATCCGCATATGCTCTCACCATATCTGATGTGAAGTAATACATATCCGATGTTGAAACAATGCCGTTTTTGATCGATTCAGCCATCGAAAGTAAGGTCCCCCAATAGATACTGTCTGAATTGAGGTGTGCCTCAAAGGGCCATATCTTCTTGTTGAGCCAATCGTCAAGAGCCATGTTCTCACCAAAACCCCTCAAGAGGCTCATCGGCGAGTGTGCATGCGTATTATAAAACGCTGGCATTATCAAAAGTCCGCTGCAGTCGATTGTCTCTGTATCTGCGTCTGATTTGATTGCATTATCTCCTGCAGCATTCAAACCTGCTCCAGCACCCGATGCGTCTGCCGCATTATCACAAAACCCTTCGAACCGTCCTGCCTTGACAGTCAAATATTTTGTTGTGGCAATATCAAAATTTTCATCTAAATATGTAACATTTTTGAGTATCATCTAATTTACCTGCTCTCCTTCAGCTTGGGGCGTGCCGCTGCACGGCTTGAGTATCTTCATGAGCGAAAGAAGTTTTTTGAGTTTGTCTTTCTTGGTCGCCTTTAGACGAAGTGTTGGCTGAGATCCGACGTTTATAATGAGATCATATCCAAATTGGGCCGATGCCATTGCTAGATTTTCGGCCTTCAGAAGGTTTTCTTTTTCAAGAACTACGACCACGGTACCTCTTTCCTCATAGATTCTTGCTGTGCCTATTGCTTCTGCCAGACTCCTGACATAGTTCAAATACATTATATTTTCGGTTTCCTTTGGAATGTCACCAAATCTATCTATGAATTCATCTGTTAGGTCGGATAAATCCTCATCACTGGAAATGCTTGCACACTTTTTGTACATTTCCATCTTAAGTTCTTCTTCCGCAATATACCAAGCCGGTATGATTGCAGAAACATTGAGGTCAATCTTCAGATCCTCAGATTTTTCCTTCACGACCTCTCCTCGAAGAGCCCTGACTGCATCATCGACAAGCCTACAATAAAGCTCATATCCGATATTCATCATGTGTCCGCTCTGCTGTGCGCCGAGAAGATTTCCTGCACCCCTGATTTCGAGATCTCTCATAGCAATTTTAAAGCCTGAGCCGAATTCTGTAAAGTCCTTGATTGCTTTAAGTCTCTTTGAAGCTGCTTCGCTCAGGGATTTGCCACGCCTATACATAAGATATGCATATGCAGTTCTCGTTGATCTTCCAACCCTTCCTCTGAGCTGGTATAGCTGGGCAAGGCCGAGTTTATCCGCGTTCAAAATAATCAGGGAGTTCGCATTTGGGATATCGATTCCTGTTTCGATTATTGTCGTACAAACCATGACATCTGCTTCGCCTGCAACAAAACTCATCATCACATCCTCGAGCGCGTGCTCTCTCATCTGCCCGTGACCTATTACGACCTTGGCATCTGGCACGATTTTTCTTATTCTCTCAGCGAGCGACAAAATATCCTTGACCCTATTATATACTACAAAAACTTGGCCGCCTCTTGCAAGTTCTCTGTGAATTATGTCTTTTATTAAAAAATCGTCTTCCTCAACAACGTAGGTCTGAACTGGCATTCTGTCCTGTGGAGGCTGAGATATTAGGCTCATTTCCTTGATGCCAGAAAGGCTCATGTTAAGAGTCCTTGGAATCGGTGTTGCAGATAGGGTCAATACATCTACGTTGACTTTGAGATTTTTGATTCTCTCCTTGTGTGCAACGCCAAATCTCTGTTCCTCATCGACTACAAGTAGGCCCAAGTCCTTGAATTTTACATCATCTGAGAGCAGCCTGTGAGTCCCGATAAGAAGGTCAATCTGTCCCTTTGCCATGTTTTTTATTATCTCGTCCTGCTCCTTCTTTGACTGAAACCTTGAAATTACGGCTACCTTCATAGGGAATTTCTCAAAGCGCTCTTTGAGGGTGTGGTAGTGCTGAATCGCCAAAATAGTTGTGGGAACGAGTACAACGGCTTGCTTACCGTCTGCGATGCATTTAAAGATTGCTCTTGCTGCTACTTCTGTCTTGCCGAATCCTACATCTCCGCAGAGCAGCCTATCCATTGCAAAGTCTTTCTCCATGTCGCCCTTGATTTCTTCGGTTGCTACGAGCTGATCCTCTGTTTCTGCAAAGGGGAAGGAGTCTTCGAACTCCTTCTGCCAAGGCGAGTCAGGGCCGAACGCATACCCATGGCGGCCCTGACGCTTGGCGTAAAGCTCAAGCAGCTGGCCCGTCATCTCAGCAATGGCCAGCTTCGCCTTGGCCTTGGTCGCCTTCCAGTCACCCCCAGACAGCTTATTAATCTTCGGTTTAATCCCCTCAGCACCTACATATTTTTGCAGAAACCCCATCTGATCGACAGGCACAAATAGTCTATCAGTTCCTGCGTACTGTATGAGCAAATAATCTTTCTTCTCTCCCTCGACGATTATCTGCTCCATACCTTTAAATAAACCGATTCCGTGGTTCTCGTGGACTATGTAATCGCCTGGCTTAAGTTCTGAGAAAAAAACAGCCTTTTCTTTAGTAGATGCCTTTCTCTTTTTTACAATCTTAGTCTTTCCAAAGATATCAAATTCCGATATATAGACAAGTTTATCCTCATAGAAATCAGAGCCACGAGAAATATCGCCTTTGGCAAACTCAATATTTGGATCAGTAATTCCGTTTTCATTAAGAAAAGCTTTTATGGAATTGAGTTTATTCTCTTCTCCTATGACAATAGAAACACCGTAGCCGGAGTCAAGATATTTTGTGACGCCGTCTGCGAAACCGTCCATTCTGCCACGGTAGTTTTCCGTAACTCTAACTTTAACATCTTCGAGCTTTGTGTATTCTTTGATTTTATCGAGTTTCTTGCTGAACGGCATGATAATGCCCAGAGTATCAATTTGGTCATCGGAATATATACCATAAAAATCATCTAGGCCAACTAGTAGCCCTGCTTCGCTCATTACAGTTCTTCCAGTTTTGTAGTATGAGTCAAACTCTCTTTTGTTCTCCTTCTCTTGGGCTTTTATGTATTCTTCAACCTTGTCAGGTTCTTCGATTAATATGGTGCCCGATTTTGGATTTACATAGTCCCATAGGAAGGACGTGTGGTCGTAAAAATACTGTATGTAGTTTTCCATTAGGCTCATACTTGCAAGTGTTTTGATGTGATCCGAAACTTCCTCCTTGCGCCTTAGGAGATTATCAATTGACTCCCCATTGTCGTCTGGGAACTGCATTAGTTCTTCAATTCGCTCGTTATAATCGGCAATGATTTTCGATGCTACCTTATCAAATTTCTCACGGTCAAGATATATGTCTCTCGCAGGATATATTGTGATTTCATCAAGGCTTTGAATCGACCTCTGAGTTTCAATGTCAAATGTCCTTATTGAATCTATTTCATCGCCAAAGAATTCTATTCTCACAGGGCTTTCCTGCGATGGTGAATAAAAATCGAATATGCCTCCTCTGCTGCTGAATTCTCCGATGTTCTCAACCATTGACATTGGCTCATATCCGAGTTTTACCAGTCTTGTCTTGAGGTCATCTGGCTTTATAATATCTCCCAGTTTAATCTTAATCTTATTTTGATTATATATTCCTACTGGAGGCAATTTCCTCATAAGTGCAGGAGTTGCAGCAATTACAATGATGCCCTCGCCAGCTTCCATGCTTTTGAGAATTTCAATTCTCTTAAGAGTATTTTCCCTGCTTTTGGCGGTATACGACATGAAGAGATTTTCTCTTGGTGGTATAACAAAAACAGGCTTATCACAAAAGAAAGAAATATCACTTGAAAGTGCTTTGCCTCTGTTTTGGCTTGATACGATTAATAGTACCGGCCCTTTGAGTCTATCTTTTTTTATGGCCTGTGCAATGAGCGGCGCAACAGAGCTTTCCGATGCTCCTATGTAACCAATTGTTTTCTTCATTTTCCGCCTTCGGTTTTCTTGGAATTATATTTGTTCATAGCAATATCAACAGTTTCACCAATCATACTCTCAATTGCCATAACTGCCTTATCGACTGTATCTTCAAGAATAGGCACTTCTTCCTTTCTGAATCCTCCTATTACGAAATCTATAATGTCTTTGTCGCCGTTTTGCCCTATACCAATCCTAACCCTTGGAAACTGATCACTTTTAAGCTGATACACAACCGACTTCATACCATTATGAGTCCCTGCGCTACCTGACTTTCTAATTCTCAAATTTCCGAGTGGTAAATCAAGATCATCGTAGATTACGATTATTTCATCCGGCTCTACTTTGTAAAAGTTTGCAACCTCTCTGACAGACTCACCTGATAGGTTCATATATGTCTGCGGTTTGACCAATAAAACTTTTTGGCCGGCAATTCTCCCATCGCCGACCAAAGCTTTAAACTTAATCTTATCTACTTTTATATCGTGTTTGGAAGCCAATCTGTCAATCGTGATGAATCCAAGGTTATGTCTTGTATTCTCATATTTACGTCCGGGATTTCCCAGCCCGACAATTATATACATGAATAATTATTCCTCAAATAATTTTTAAACAAAAAGTTTGCTCACAGATCCGTTTGTGAATATCCTCGTCATCGCTTCAGCAAAAATCGGTGCCACTGATAGAGTCGTAAACTTGTCTATCATTTTATCTTTATCGATTGGAATTGTATCGAGCAAAACAACTTCCTTAATCACAGACTCCTCAAGCCTCTTGATTGCTGGTCCTGAAAGCACAGCATGTGTCGCACAAGAATAAACTTCTTTCGCTCCAAGATCTTTGATTGCCGCTGCAGCATTGCAAATTGTACCTGCTGTATCTATCATATCGTCAAGTATAATACAATTCTTGCCGTCTATGTTTCCGATAATATTCATTATCTCGCTCTTGTTTGGCTCAGGTCTTCTTTTGTCGACAATTGCAATAGGGCAGTCAAGGTATTCTGCCATGTTTCTTGCACGTGTAACACTTCCATGGTCAGGTGATACCACAACAACATCGTCGAGGTTTTTCTCTTTAAAATATTTTGCTAAAATTGGCATTCCAACAAGATGATCTACAGGAATATCAAAATATCCTTGAATCTGGTTAGCATGTAAATCCATTGTAACCACTCTATCTGCGCCAGCTGCAACAATTAGATTTGCAACAAGCTTTGATGTAATTGGATCCCTCGCCTTAGCCTTCCTATCCTGACGAGCATATCCGTAATATGGAATCACTGCATTTATCCTGCCTGCTGAAGCCCTCTTCATTGCATCGATCATAATTAGAAGCTCCATTAGATTGTCATTTACAGGATCGCATGTAGGTTGAACAATATATATGTCAACACCCCTTACAGACTCCCAAAGGTTTAAAGAAATTTCTCCATCGCTGAATTGCGCAACATCACATTTTCCTAATGGTTTCCCCATAATAGATGCAATCTTCTCTGCCAATTCAGGATGTGCATTCCCAGTAAAAATCTTGTACTCCGAAAAAGAGCCGTTTTTCATTGTAATACCTCGACTTTCTTATTTTAATTATTTGTCCTTATTCTTTCTATAAAGGCCTCGTTCCTCAGCCCATCCTTCAATAACCTTCTGCCTTGCTCTTCCAACGCACAAAGCATCCTCAGGCACATCCTTAGTTACTGTAGTTCCAGCTGCAATATATGCGCCCTTCCCCACATTTACTGGGGATACTAGATTCGTATTGCATCCTATAAAGGCTCCGTCTTCAATCGTGCTTCTGTACTTATTGGTTCCATCATAGTTCACAAAAACAACGCCGCAGCCTAGGTTGATATCATTGCCAAGGTCTGAATCCCCTATGTAAGTAAGGTGGCTTGCCTTCGTTCCGTCGCCAAGTGTTGAATTCTTAACCTCAACAAAATCTCCAATTTTGCAATTTCTACCTACGACACTGTTTGGCCTCAAATATGCAAATGGACCAACGTTTGTCCCCGAACCTATTTTGCTCTCAAGTACAACAGACGAGAGTATATTTACATTGTCCGACAAAATACTATTCTCCACTCGGCTGTTTTGTCCTATCAGGCAGTTCGCTCCGATTTCAGTCTTTCCCCTGATCTGAACGCAGGGTTCAATGACTGTTCCTTCTCCGATTTTAACTCCATCGTCTATAAATACCGTATCGATATCCAGGAAGGTAACACCAGCCTCCATGTATTCAAGAATTCTTTTTTTGTTCGATTCCTTATTTTCGATATATTCCTCATACGTCATTTGACTGCCTCCAAAATCATATCTCCAATCTTGAAAACATCTCCAGCCCCCATTGTAATTACAAGGTCTCCCGGTTTAGCCTCTCTTAGAACCGCTTCTGCAATCTCGTCAAAGTTCTTGATATACCTAACGTCCTTACCAGGATGTGTCTCCTTGATTGTCTCTGCCAACTTGTCCGAAGAAATCTTATATATGTTTTTTTCTCGTGCAGCATAGATGTCTGTTAGAATCAAAACGTCTGTTTTCTCAAATGCGTATGCAAATTCATCAAATAAGGCAAGTGTCCTAGTATATGTATGAGGCTGGAAAATCGTCCAAATTCTACCGTGCGGTAACTTGGCCGCAGCATCGAGGGTCGCCTTTATTTCTGTAGGATGGTGTGCATAGTCGTCGACTATTTTTACGTCGTTTGATGTCAAGCCCTTTACGTCAAATCTTCTCTGAGTCCCCTTAAAGCCCTTGATGTTTGCAATTATTTCTTCAGGTGTTACTCCAAGCTGGTGGCAACATGCAAAAGCAGCCGTTGCGTTCAAAATATTATGCTCTCCCGGCATTGAAATCTCCATAGTTCCAAGGCTCGCCCCGTCCTTGAAAATCTGAAAACTAGGCATACCAAGCTTGCTGAATTTGACATTCCTGATAGAATACGTGCTCTCCCTGCCATATCCGTATGTGATTGCAGATGGTATATCCTCAAGAACCTGATTTACAAATGGATTCGCATCATAGGCAATTATCATCCCATTATTAGGCAGTTTTTTTGTAAATGATTTGAAAGACCTCACGATGTGTTCGATATCCTTGAAATAGTCCATGTGGTCTGAGTCTATGTTCAAAATGACCTCAATCCTTGGCCTTAGCTGAAGAAAGCTATCTCTGTATTCGCACGCTTCCGTCACAAAATACTCGCCTTTTCCGACTTTTACGTTTCCTCCAATTTCCTTGAGGTTTCCACCCACTAGTATCGTCGGATCAAGGCCTGCTCTCTCTAAAATTAAAGAAACCATAGATGTCGTGGTGGTCTTACCATGTGTTCCACTAATTGCAATAGAATTTTGAAATTCTTTCATCAATGCCCCAAGGACTTCTGCCCTTGTGTACATTGGAATTCCAAGTTCTTTGGCTCTAACGATCTCAGGATTTTCATCAGCTATTGCTGAAGAATATATCACAAGATCGGCATGTTCCACATTCTCACGTCTATGGCTCAAAAATATTTCTGCTCCCTCATTCCTGAGTCGAGCTATTATTTCGTTCTCATTCATATCAGAACCAGTAACCTTATCTCCTCTTGCAAGAAGAATCGAAGCAATTGCAGATACTCCAACGCCACCAATTCCAATACAATGAATATTTTTATAATCAGATAATTTAATTTCCGTCACTTCTTCCTCCAAAACTTCTGTATTGACAGAACTATTATAGCATATAAGGGTAGGCATTTTCCATTTATTAAGTTTTTTTGTTGACATTTTTCGCTCTTTTTTCTATGATAATTAAACAATCAACTAATGTAATATATGAAAAACAGCTAAGTGTTATAGGAGATTTCTGTGAAAAGATCAATGAGAATATCGTCTATGCTCCAGGATATGACGAGCAGACCGAGCAATATTTTTAATTTTAAATATTTTTGTGATCGTTATAACATCGCTAAATCGACAGTGAGCGAGGATGTCTCTATTGCAAACGAAGCGCTTGAGATATCAGGACAAGGTGAGCTTGTTACGATACCAGGATCGCTTGGTGGTGTCAAATATATTCCTACAGTAAATAAAGAAATGGCCAAAATCGTTCAAGATGAGTTTTGTGCTAGGTTAACTGATTCTAGCAGGATACTCGGCGGTGGATTTTTATATACATCTGACATAATGTACGACGTCTCTTTTGTTAGAAACCTCGGCAGAATCTTCATAACAAAATTTAAAGATATCGAAGCAGATTATATCGTAACTGTTGAAACCAAGGGAATACCACTTGCCTCAACTATCGCCTACATGCTAAACCTTCCACTTGTTATAATACGAAGAGAGCCGAAATTCTCCGAGGGCTCAACCGTGAGCATCAATTATTTTTCAGGTCCCGACCAGAGGGTACAAAAGATGTCTATTGCAAAGCGTGCTGTTAAGCCTGGGTCTAAGGCCATCGTTATAGACGACTTCATGAGGGGCGGCGGCAGCATCAAGGGTATAAGAGAAATTTTAAATGAGTTCGAAGTTGAGACGGTTGCCACTGGGATAGCGATCATATCATCAAAGCCCGAAAAGAAGAAGGTTGACTCTTTTGTGCACCTGGTAACGCTTGAGGAGGTCGACGATTTTGAGAAAACGATATCAGTATCTCCGAACAAAAATATTTTTTAAGTAAGTAAAGTTTGTTATGCTTTAATTGCGTGGACATTATTACCTTTAAAGCATGTATTGTTAGCATTTTTTAACAATCTACTTGAAATTATATTACAATAGTATTATACTATAGCAAAGTATACTTAAAAGGCGATGTTGATATCGCTACTTGTATTGACAGTTAAACAACGGAAGATGGCGCTATCCTACCGCTTGTGAAGGATTGATGTCATAAATAAAATGTAGTAGAAAGGAATATGTACTTAAATGCAAATTACAGATGTTAGAATCAGAAAGGTTTCGACCGAAGGAAGAATGAAGGCAGTAGTTTCAATCACAATTGACGATGTATTTGTAGTACACGACATCAAAATTATTGAGGGAACGGATCATCTGTTTATCGCAATGCCAAGCAAGAAGATTGGCGATAAGAATGAGTATAGGGATATAGCACATCCTCTTACTTCTGAGACAAGAAATATGATTAAGGACATCATATTGGAAGCGTACGAAAAAGAACTTGAATCTGAGGGTGCGGATACAGAGATGTAACCTGCATCAAAGAAATTAAATATTTAAAAAACATAGCCACAGTTAGTGATTGAAAATACTAAATGTGGCTATATTATTTTTTTAGTTAAAATATATTTATTTAACTTCTTCGACCCTGATAATGTTAGTGTTTCCAGGCACATCAAGCGGCATTCCGCACGTTATCACAACCTTGTCGCCATGCCTAACAAGACCACTATTTTGTGACACTCCAATGCAGTGCGTCATAAGTTCCTCGAGGTTATCCTTGTAATCAACCCGAACCGACAAAACTCCCCACTCAAGCGCCATCTGATGGTAAGTTTTATCGTAAGGAGTCATAGCGATAATTTGGGTCACCGGTCGGAATTTAGACATCTTCGTCGCCGTGTAGCCTGTTTTGGTAATCGCCATGATTGCACCAGCATCAATATCATAAGCCATGGTGCAGGCACTGTGTCCGACTGCATTCGTCAAATCATTCATAGAATAATTTCTAACGGGTCGTGAGCCAGCAATTTCAGCAGCCAAAAGATCCTCTTCCGCCTGATTCGCAATCTTCCTCATAGACGCACAGGCTTCTACTGGATATTGTCCCGCTGCAGTTTCACCGGATAGCATGACTGCGCTGCTACCATCAAAGACAGCGTTCGCTACGTCTGAGGTTTCTGCTCGCGTCGGAGTTGGGTTTACAATCATCGATTCGAGCATCTGTGTCGCTGTTATCGCTATTTTTCCAAGTTCGAGACACCTTGAAATAATTTTCTTCTGAATGCCCGGCAGCCTCTCGTAAGGCATCTCAACACCCATGTCCCCCCTTGCTACCATTATCCCATCGGCGACCTTTAGAATTTCACTGAAGTTCTTGAGACCCTGCTTGTTTTCAATTTTTGCGATAATTTTGATATCTTTTCCGCCCAATTCGTCAACAAAATTTCTGAGCATCATTATGTCTTCTTTGCTCCTCACAAACGATGCTGCAATGTAGTCAACCCCCATCTCAACGCCGAATTTGAGGTCCTGCTTATCAGCTGGACTTAGGTAATCCATCGAAAGAACTGAATTTGGCAAGTTGATTCCCTTATTGTCACTTATGTATCCGCCAACCAGCACTGTACAAAACACTTCTCTCTGAGTCACTTTTTCGGCTCGCATCACTATTTTGCCGTCATCAAGTAGAATTATCGTGCCCTCATCAACATCGCTAGTGAAATCACTATATTTAACATAAGCCATTTTATCGTCACCTTCCGTCTCATCAATTGTAAGCATGAAGCTACTGCCTTTTTCGAGGTAAGCCTTGCCTCCCGCGATCTTTCCAATCCTGATTTCTGGTCCCTTTGTATCAAGCAATACAGCCGCTGCTATCTCCATATCATCTCTGACGCGTCGAAAATTCTCGATCTTTTTCCTATGCTCTTCATGAGTCCCGTGCGAAAAATTTATTCTGCCGACATTCATGCCTGCTTTGAAGAGTTTCTCAATGATCTCGGGCGTTTCCGACGCGGGGCCAAGTGTGCATATTATTTTCGTTCTATTCATCTCTTACCTGCTTTCTTTGCTCAGTAGAATTAAATTTTATTATAATAAATTTAATTTTTAATTTATATACTCAATTTAAAAGTTTAACCTTTATATAAAGTATATAATTTTTTCATCTTTTTTTCCACCCGGAAAAGGTGTATAATTGTCCACATGAACACATTTAATAATAATTTAAAAAATATTTTACCGGGATTTTTATTTTGTTTAGCAATTGCAATTCCAAGCTATTTTCTCGGTCACATCTTTCCCGTCGTTGGCGGGCCAGTCATCGCCATACTCATTGGCATGATAATCACAGTTTTTTACAAAAAAAGAGAATTAACAAAGTCAGGTATCACATTTACATCCAAAAAGATTCTGCATTGGGCGGTTATATTCCTCGGCTTCGGCCTCAATCTCGGGGTAATTGTTGAAACTGGAAAACAATCGCTACCAATAATCGTATCAACCATAGCAACGTCCCTTATTGTCGCATTTTTGTTGCACAAAATATTAGGCACGAATGGCAAAATTGCTACGATGATAGGTGTCGGCTCTTCAATATGCGGTGGATCTGCGATTGCTGCCACAGCTCCTGTAATCGAGGCAGAAGATGAAGAGATTGCTCAGGCAATATCCATAATATTCTTCTTTAACGTCGTGGCAGCTCTCATATTCCCAATGCTTGGTAACGCCCTCAATTTTGATACAACAGCTGGCGATGCATTTGGTATTTTTTCAGGGACAGCTGTAAACGATACTTCATCGGTAACTGCAACTGCATCTACCTGGGACACAATGCATAATTTGGGAACGCAGACACTTGATAAGGCTGTAACAGTTAAACTTACAAGAACCCTTGCAATTATCCCTATTACGCTCGTACTTGCCTTTCTCCAGACTGCTAAAGATGAGGAGGAAATTGAAAAACAGGAAGCTCTGGAAGGCAAGGAAATAAAAAAAGTTTCAATTCTGAAACTCTTCCCAATGTTTATACTGTATTTTATTTTGGCGTCGGTGATTACCACAATTGCGACCTCTCAAGGTGTATCTCCAGAGGTATTTGAGCCCATGAAATTCATAAGCAAGTTCTTTATTATTCTCGCAATGGCTGCAATAGGTCTTTCAACCGACATAGTGAAGCTTATAAAGACAGGCGTTAAACCACTATTTATGGGTTTCTGCTGCTGGATTTCCATAACAGGCGTCAGCCTTCTGATGCAACATCTTCTACACCTTTGGTGATAAATTGCTGAGCATACTTCTTTGTATCTTATTGACTTTCTAAAGAAATATTAGTATAATTTCTTTAGATGAAGGAGGTGCCATTATGCCAAATATAAAATCAAGTACGGATTTGCGAAATAATTACAACGAAATATCTTCATTCTGCCACGAAACACAAGAGCCTCTCTTTATTACAAAAAATGGTCGCGGTGACCTAGCTGTAATGAGTATCGATTTATTTAATAGATTCATGGCAAAATATGAGTTATATCAACTCCTCGAACAGAGTGAATCTGATTTCAAAAACGATCGTACCCTAACTTTTGAAGATTCCATGAACAATTTAAGGGCTGGACTTAAAAATGGGAAAATATAAAATCCTTGTTTCTGAATCCTATCACAGAGACCTAAGAGCTATAATAAGCTATATAGCCAACGATATTGATGCACCATTTGCTGCACACGATTTTCTTGATAATATAGAAAAAATCGTTTCTAGCTTATCTCATATGCCCTATCGTTACAACTTAGTTGATGACCCTTATCTTCAGCACAAAGAATTCAGAAAATGTATAATTAAGAATTACATTATTTTCTACAAAGTTCATGAAGAGAGCAAAACAGTAATGATTCACAGGATGCTTCATACGAGGCAGAATTGGATTGATATCCTATAAAACTGGCTCGCTTCGTTACCATACAAGAAGTTGCAAATAGAATTAGAATTGTAGTTAGAGTTAGAATTAGATTATAATCATAGATAGATAAAGGGAGCCGTATTCACGGCTCCCATATTATTTTGTTGCCTAAGCTTTCAAGGTATTTAACAAATTGGTGTTTCTTTACCGTCAATGTTGCGGTGTTCCTGTTGGGGTGAAAGTTGATAAGTTCGTCCTTATCAGCCCCGGCAATCGCGTGGTCGACGACGATGATTATGTCGTGTTCGTCGTTATTTAGGAGTCCATAAGGGCTGACAGAGCCAGGCTTTAACCCCATCTTTTCGTACAACTCTTCTGGGTGGGCAAACCTTATCTTTCCCCAACCTGTGAATTCCTTAAAATATTTATTTTCCATCTTACGACTATCTTCAAGTATTACAAGATAGTATGTTTCCGCCTTCTTGTCTTTGATGAGAAGATTTTTAAAATTTAGGCCCGGCATCATGCAATCATTTGCAATAACATCTTCTACTGAAAACAGCGGCGGATGTTCCTTCACAGTATAGTCGCTAATACCAAGTTCTTTAAGTTTGTCGTATAATTCATTTTCTGTAATCATATTAATTAACCTTTAACAAAAGCTCATTTGCATTATTTTTGAGCATCGAATAAATTATCACAGAGCCGATTGCAAGTGAGCCGAGCATGAACCACATGTATGCAAAGAATCCCATAAAACTTCCAAATATTATTAAATATAGGATTACAAATAAGGCTGTGATTCCTAGGCTTGAGAAAGAAGCTATCGTTGGTCCTCCAGCTCTTTTGAATGCTTCGTTTTCACTTATCCAATCAAGCTTAAAGTGTTTCAGATTGATATATATTCCAAACATACTGAAGAATGTCATCGTGAATATAGGCATAAGCAGCATTAGGAAAATTCCAACACCCTTGATGTTAAATAAAATTACAAAGAGGAGTGATTCTATTTCAAAAACAGGCAGCAATGTTACAACCGGCACAAGTCCCTTTGCAAGCAATATGTCAATTGTTCGGATCGGCAAACTCTTAATAATCCAAATGTTTTTCCCTTCCATATTGATAGACGCCGATGTTAGCAAGGCGCCACTTGATACAAACTGATACAAGAGCATTGAGAAAATAGCTGGAAGAGCCTTGGTACTAGACACCCCATATATCGACAGGACTTTCACAACATCTTCGAGTTTATCTTTTTTGATGAATAGATATACAAGCATCATCGCAACAAAGAATATCGACGTGCCGTATGACATGAAATACATAGGTGTTTTTAAGAACCTTGCGACCTCCTTCTGCAATAGAGCAATGAAAACCGGCCGACTATTATAATCCCCACCATTGTATGTAATCTTCTTTGTTTTGTTTTCATGCAAGAGTATTTTGAAGAAAGATTTTTTAATTACTAGATATATGAGGAATGCGGGTATCAGCATTGTTGCAATGAATATCGCTGCAAACAAAATATTTTGTTGTGTGAAAGATGCCCCCATATAATATAGCGGCCTTGCGAAAGTCATAATTCCACTTGAAATTTTATCAGCGTGCTTTTTAATTGCATCTCCGACATTTTCGAGGTTAAATATCGAATAGAAATAAATTGCAAAAAATATCAGATAAAGAACTGTGGATATTATGGTTTTGTTTGTTATTTTTGACAGTATAATACTTACGCCCCATGCAAGTAATGATGTGAGCATTGTAACAAATACAACCATTGCGAGATAGTTAAGTAGCAAAATAGTGATTGGTATTACTTTGATGGAGTTCAGTGCAAGTGAGTGCCCTATTACGGTGCCCGTAAAGAATGGAAGTGCATATATCAGATTAAAGAATGCTATGGCAAAGATTCGCGAAAGTACTATTTGGCCAGGTTTGATCGGCATTGACATCAGCATCTCATTATCTTTTGATTCATAAATTTGCTGCTGCGCCATGAAGACGCTTCCAAGAAAGCATAAAAAGAATGCTACTCCCATGGCTAGGCTGATTATAATCCATTCCTGGTTAGATTCTTTTAAAATCACCGCTGCTAGACCCACGGTAGAAGCTGTTATAGCATTTATAAATAATAAATACATTATGAGCCCGAAAACAGTGAGTGCAATTCCGCCTGCCTTCTTTTTCTTCCCAAATAACGACGACAGAATTAGTCTTATTCTGATCCGTACAAGTAGCCTAATCATTTACGACCTCCTCTGGCTCAGAATCAAGTTCAAGGAATACATTCTCAAGTGATGTCTTTCCTTTAACCTCTTCCATCGTGCCTGAAGCTACAAGTTTTCCTTTCTTGATGATTGCGACCTTGTCACACAGTTTTTCGGCTACTTCAAGAACGTGGGTTGAGAAAAATATCGCACTGCCCTCACTGCATAAATCTTTCATGAAGTTTTTTAGATGGTGGGTTGCAGTTGGATCAAGCCCAACAAAGGGCTCGTCCATCATCAAAAGTTTTGGTTTGTGAACAAGGGCTGAGATGATAGCTAGTTTCTGCTTCATACCATGGGAATACGTGCTTATTGGTTGCGCCAAATTATCATATATACCTAGTAAGTTAGAAAGTTCCTTGATTCTCGTCTTCCTATCTTCAGAATTGACACCGTACACATCAGCAACAAAATTCAGATATTTAATCCCAGTAAGCACCTCATACAAATCAGGGTTATCAGGAAGGTATGCCATAATTTTCTTGCATTCAAGTGGGCTTTCCTTGATGCTCATTCCATTAATTAGAATTTCTCCCCTATCAAAATTCAGTATACCTGCACATGCTTTTAAGGTTGTGGTTTTCCCAGCTCCATTATGCCCTATAAATGCGCAGATTTCGCCCTGATTTATTTCAAGGCTCAGGTCATCAACTGCCTTAAAATCATCATAATACTTGGTATAGTTTTTTATTGATAAAACGCTCATACACTAATATCCTTCCTAATGTTCTAATGTCTTTATTGAATCCTTATTTTAATATTCTGTTTTGTTAATGTGCTCAATAGCAGCAAGGGCCGCAATAGCCCCGTCAGATACAGCAGTTGTAATCTGTCTTACCTTCTTTGTCCTACAGTCGCCAGCAACAAAAATACCGTCAGTGCCGGTTAGACAGTCCTCGCCTGCTTCAATATAGCCTGCTTTGTTGAGCTTGACAATATCCTTAAAAATATCATTTTCAGGCATTTGTCCAATGGCAACGAACAGACCGTCAATCTTAAGTTCACGCTTTTCTTCCGTATTCTTATTCTGTACCTCGAGGCTTTGGATGAATCGTTCTCCATTTATAGCGGTCACGACTGAGTCTAAAACTAGTTCTACGTTCTTCTTGCCTTTTACTCTCTTAACATTTGTAGCATCTGCTCTGAATTCATCTCTTCTGTGGATAAGATATACCTTCTCAGCGATGTCACTCAAAACCTCTGCATCCTCAAGTGCTGTATTGCCCCCGCCACATACTGCAACTGTTTTGTTCCTAAAAAATGCACCGTCGCATGTCGCGCAGTAGCTTATGCCTGCTCCCTTGAATCTTTCCTCATTTTCTACGCCAAGTGGCCTTGGAGAAGATCCGGTTGCAATGATTATTGCTTTACACTGATATTCCTTGCCTGATGTTGTGATAACCGTCTTAATTGGTTTGTCAGCATCCTTAACTTCGGCGATTTCCTCATAGCTCATTTCAGCACCAAGGTCCTTCATCTGGTTATATGTTTTTTCAGCAAAATCTAGTCCCGTCATATTTGGCATTCCTGGATAGTTTGCAACCTCAGCAGTGTTTATAACCTGTCCGCCGTAGCTTAATTTATCAAAAACAATGGTCTTCTTTCCGCCCCTTTGCCCGTAAATTGCAGCCGTCATGCCTGCAGGGCCAGCGCCAACGATCAAAATATCATACATGGTTTAACCTCCAATATTTTCTTTGATTTACCTTATAATCATATCTAAAATCTCATGAAAAATCTATACTATATTTTATATTTCTCTTATAAATTTCTATTATTTACTTAACTAATACAGCGAAATTTTTATTAACAAAATAAAAACGCCTCGCATTCAAGATGTGTATTATTAGAATTTAACAACCATCTCTCTGCGAGGCATTATTAATTGCTTATTTATTCAAAATTCCAAAAGAACTATTTGATAATCATTAAGTTTACATTTGGTACCTTAGAAGCAAGATCAGCTTCCTGAGTATCCTTATCGTTAGGAATTTCGATTCCACCATCAGCTAGTTTATCATAGATTTTCTTATAGTCGTCTTTCTTGAATTTCTTGAACTGGGAAGTCTTCATAGGAAGTCCAATTCTTCCTTCCTTTGCACCTAGTACGAGTGCTTCACCACCCTTGAATTCGTCCTTCTTGTAAGCGTCAAGCTGGTCCTTTACAGACTCTTTAAGAAGTTTCATAGCAGAAGTGATAACTGTTTTTGACTGTGAACTCTGGTCAACGTCAACTCCGATTACCTTACCGTTGCTTTCTTCAGCAGCAGATGAGATTGAATCGAAAATAGCTCCTCCGCAAGAGAATATAACTTCTGTGCCGTCAGCATACCAACCAGCAGCCTTAGCCTTGATGTCAGGGGATGCCTTGAAATCTCCTGTATAGTTATACTTGATTGATACATTTTTGTTATCTTCAGCAGCAGCATCGTTTGCGCCCTTTACAAATCCGTATCCATATCTAACTACTGCAGGTACAGCCATACCGCCCATAAATCCTAGTTTAGTATTGCCTTCCTTAACTGCAGCATATCCAGCAAGATATCCAGCCTGCTCTTCAGCATATACTATTGAAACAGTATTGTCTTTGATTTCAGGTGCAGATTCAGGTGTTTCTGCAGGAGCACCGTCGATAAATATAAATTTAACATCAGGATATTTAGACTGTGCCTGGAAAATTGGCTCCTGGAACAAAAATCCTGGAGTTGCTATTACCTTAGCACCTGCCTTAACAGCTAGGTCTATCTGCTCCATCCTTGCTTTGTTTGTATCCTCTGCAGGCTGATAGTATTTGTATGTAACATCATTCTTCTCAGCCCATTCCTTAACACCTTCCCAAGTACCCTGATTGAAAGATTTGTCATCAATTGTTCCAACGTCAGTAATCATTGCAATTTCATAGGTGTTATCTTTGCTCTTGCTATTGTCATCTTTGCTTCCGCAAGCGAATGCAGTGAATGCCAAGCTTAGACAAAGAACCACCATCAATGCCTTCTTCATAATAAATTCCTCCTAAATTAAGTTATCTTTATTAACTTGTTCGCTTATTATTTTACACCAGAATGTAAAGATTGTCTATCCGTTAGGTTAAATTTTCAACAAGTGTAGTAACAGTAGCTGCAGTGATTTTCGCCGTAAGGCCCCACAAAATAGCTTCTTCACCTGGGAACGGTGAATAGACTGGTATCGACCATTTTGCACCCTTCCAAGGATTTCTTTCGTTAACCTGAAGTTCTTCTTTGTAAGGAAAATCCTCCTCTATCGATACACTGATGTTTTCCCAAAATATCTCCGGTGGGTTCTTGATGAGATCAGACAACTTAACCAAGAATACCCTTTCAACTTCATCTTCGGAAATCTTCATCTTCTCATAATCTTTGTAATCTATCATTCCTATATAGCTGAAGAGTGTATAATTCGCATAACCGTATACTATGTCGCCCCTACCAATTATGTGTATTTTGTCAGTAGGAAGTCCAAGTTCTTCAGAGGTTTCTCTAATTGCAGCACCCATCGGTCCCTCTCCCATTTCAACACGGCCTCCTGGAAAGCATACCTCTCCGGGCTGATGCTTTAGCTTACTTGATCTTACCTCGTACAAAATATACAACTCTCCATCTATTTCAATGAACGGTATTAGAACCGAAAAATATTTATGCGATCCGATTGGTTTAGGCGTGTGATTATCAAATATCTTACTAACATCTTTTAAAGTAATTTTCAAAATCAATCTCCTTATATTTTTTTTATTTATGAGCAAAAAAATAGAGAGGCAGATGCCTCTCATTTAATATTAATTCAGTATCTCATAATCTGAGAAGTCTACTCCGATCATCTCTTCCTTGTCAGCGGATAGACTCACAACAAAATTCATTCCGTAGTTCTTAGAAATATTTTTAAGTCTTGTCAGGAACTCAGGAAGATCTCCCAAAGAGAAATCTGCATGTTTCAAAATGCTATCTATAAATATTGTCTCAATATCGTGGTCAGAACTTATTATTCCGTATATAAATCCGATATATTCATCACTATTTGTTATATGCTCAAAATCTTCCATGCATACAACCCTAATACTGTATTTGAGATCATACATAAGACGAGAATTCTTATTAATAAAAATTACACTCCCCTTACTATTATCAACAGTATCATTAGCTAACTCTATCATTTGTTTGGTCTTACCGGAACCTTTATGACCTACGATTAATTTAACCATGAAAATCACCTCTCTCAAGTTATTTAATTAATTATACATTATCTACTATTCAATTGCAATATCAAAGCAAACATAGAATTAAGAGAATTGTATCAAATTTCTAGAAGAAGCAGAATTGATCTGTTTCAGACAAACCTGCAAATACTCCCATATTTTTCAGTTCTTCTACAGCCACCTTTGTTAACTTTGCACGCTTTATTGCATCTTCAATACTGCTATATGGCTCCTTCTCGTGTTCCTGCCAGAAATTATTCGCTGCATTCTCTCCCATCCCATTCACGGCAGCATAAGGAATTACGACTTTTCCATCATTTATAGTAAATTTTGTGGCATGAGAAATGCCCAAAATAGGTGGCGAGAATTCAAATCCCCTTGCAAGCATTTCCTGTACAACCTCAAGAACAGTTAAAGTATTCCTCTCTTTTGCTGTAGCATTGTTGCTTTTTGTCTTTATGATGTTGCAGCAATTCTTAATCGCTTCACTGCCCTTTAGCACAGTTTCTGAATCAAAATCCTCAACGGCACTGCTAAAGAAAGCCGCATAAAATTCTTTTGGATAATACACCTTATACCATGCCATTCTCATAGACATCATTACATATGCAACCGCATGTGCTCTTGGGAACATGTATTTTATTTTGATACAAGAATCCACATACCACTTTGGTACACCGTGATCAGACATGGTTTTCAAATCTTCATCTGTAAGATCTCTATTTTTACGCACCTTCTCCATTATTTCAAAGGCTTTCTTATTTTCTATGCCCTTTAAAATCAGATAGTTCATGATGTCATCCCTAGTGGAAATAGCTTCTCTCATAGTTGCAACACCTGATGTTATGTATTCTTTAGCATTATTGAGCCATACGTCTGTTCCATGAGAAAATCCGGAAATCCTGACTAGGTCCGCAAATTTATCTGGCTTTGTATCATCAAGCATTTCTCTTACAAACTTCGTGCCGAATTCTGGTATTCCATATGTTCCATGCTTTTTATCATAGCTTTCATCAACGATTTCCAAAGGTTCGGGGCCTAAAAATATTTTCATCACATTTGAATCTTTAAGTGGTATCTTCGTTGGGTCTATATTTGTCATATCGTAAAGATGCCTAATCATTGATGGAACTGTGTGCCCCAAAATATCTAGTTTTAGGAGGTTCTCATCTATTTTGTGGTAATCAAAGTGTGTCGTGATTATATCGCTTGTAGCGTCGTTTGCAGGGTGCTGAACAGGACAAAACTCATAAATCTCGTGACCGTCAGGTACAATTATAATGCCCCCTGGATGCTGACCTGTAGTTCTTCTTACCCCTGTACAATAATTGACTAGCCTATCAACCTCATATTTATTAACTGGCACTTGAGTTTCCTCAAAAAATTTCTTAACGTATCCATACGCGGTTTTGTCGGCTATGGTGCCTACTGTTCCAGCCTTAAATACATTCTTCTCTCCAAAAATTTCTCCAACATATTTATGCGCTTTCGCCTGGTATTCACCTGCGAAGTTCAGGTCGATATCAGGCTCTTTGTCACCATCAAAGCCTAGGAATGTTGCAAATGGAATAGTAAATCCGTCTTTATTCAACATAGTTCCACATTCAGGGCATTTTTTGTCAGGCATGTCAAGTCCACAATCGTACTGATTCATATCACCCCACTCAAGGTGTTTACAGTTAGGGCATATATAGTGTGGTTCTAGTGGATTTACCTCTGTAATTCCGGCCATTGTCGCTGCAAAAGAACTGCCAACCGAACCTCTTGAGCCAACGAGGTATCCATCTTCCATTGATTTTTTTACAAGCATCTGGGCAGCAACATACATAACTGCATATCCATTTGAGATTATGGAATCAAGTTCCTTATTAAGCCTTGTATCGATTCTCTCCGGAAGTGGATTCCCATATATTTGATGCGCCCTCTCTAGGCAACTCTTTCTAAGAATTTCTTCAGATCCTTCAATTTTTGGCGGGAATTTTCCCTTCGGAACAGGTCTGAGTTTTTCAATTGAGTCAGCAATCATCAAGGAATTGTCAATGACTATCTCCTTTGTTCTGTCACCGAGGTATGAGAATTCTTCGAGCATTTCCTCTGTTGTCCTCATATAAAGTCCCTGACCCTTCTCAGCATCCTTGTATCCCATGCCCGCCATCAATATATTCCTATAAATTGCAGATTCAGGCTTATCGTAGTGAGCATCCGTAGTTGCAACTGCCGGTTTCCCAAGGGCATCAGCTATTTCAACTACTTTAAGATTGAAATTCCTTAGATCATCATTTGATTCGACAATACCCGCATCTATCATAAATCTATTATTGATGACAGGCTGTATTTCAAGATAATCGTAGAAAGATGCTATCTTTTTTATTTCTTCATCTGGCTTTCCTGCAACTATTGCTCTGAAGACTTCTCCCGCTTCACATGCTGAGCCGATGATGATGCCTTCCCTATGTTTTGTAATCACAGACTTTGGCAACCTAGGTTTCTTATAGAAATAATTTAGATGTGACAGGCTGACAAGCTTGTATATGTTTTTGAGGCCCTCCTGATTCTTTGCAAGCAAAATAATGTGGTTCGTAGGCTTTGATTTATAGTCAATCTTACCATCTTCGGACTGCATATCTGTATCATCAAAAACATATCCTTCAAGTCCATAAATAACTTTAATATCTATCCCCTTAGCCGCAAGTTCATCTGCCCTCTTAGCGCCGTCAGGAAAACTCTGGACAACTCCGTGATCTGTAATTGCAACCGCCTTATGACCCCATTTTGCGCTGATTTCCACGAGATTTTCAACCTCGTTAAGTCCATCCATCGCACTCATTTTGGTGTGTGCGTGAAGTTCTACTCTTTTTTCGCCCTGATAATTATCCTCTCTATCAATCATGGGCTCCATCTTTATCGCTTTAGCAATTACAATAGTTTCCGATTCAAATGAATCATATTGCGTACTGCCTTCAACCATTATATTCGTGCCCTTGCTAAGTTGCTTTAGCAAGGGTTTCCAATTATTTTTCCTCGTAAATATTTTCACCAAAATACTGGACGTGCTATCGTTAATACAAACTGAAATAAGATGCTTACCAGATTTAAGTTCCTTGTCTTCGGATTTAAAAATCATGCCTTTTACGGTTACGCTACCTAGTTCAGAGTATATCTCTTTGATTGGCATAACATTATCGAAGTCTCCGGAGCCATATATGTTGCTCTTTACCTGAGAATTAGATCGTTTTTTCTTAGAATCGGATTTTAAGTTATCGCGGCCTCCAATAATGCCATCTTCCGATGACAAACTCCCTGTCTGTGCATACAATGCGGCTTGCTTTATCTCTTCTTTTTCTTGCTTAAGTTTTCTCTCCTTTATCTTCTCATATTCCTCTTCGTCATGTACAAACAAAACCTTTAAATCATATCCGAATCTATTCTTTATTGCGTTATGTATAACGGATGCAGTTTTCTGATTCAAAATTTCCGTAGCACTTATACCGCAGGATTTTATTTTCAAAGTCTCGTCTTCAAGCGTAAAATTACTAGTGCTTATAGCATTTATCCACGGTGACCTTTCGTGTGGACTATCCTTCATATTCCTTAGGATGGCTGTAATAATCTCTATCTTTGTCTGTATCACATCTTTATACTTAATTGAAATTTTAACATCATCAAGTGTAGGCACAACATCCATTAAATTCAGTTTTATTCTCTCCATCACAAAATAGTCCATCACAAAATTCGTCTCTAGCTGCAAAGACAGCGTGGAATTTTCTTTCATAAAATCTGCTGAAATTAATTTATACCTATATCGATCCCTGGCATCCTCCCCAAGGTCTTTGTAATTCATTGACTTTTCAATTATTTCAATCATTTTCTCGTCTTCTTTAAAATCCCTTAAACTACCTATTTAAGCAAATCTCTATCTCTTCTAATAATACTTAAAAGTTCATCAAGCAAATCTTCTTCATTCACGACTTTGATTACTTCTCCCTTAGAAAAAATAATTCCTTTTCCATCTCCTCCCGCGAGGCCATAGTCAGCCTCCTTTGCCTCTCCCGGGCCATTTACAACACAACCCATTACAGCAACGGTTATCGGATCATGTATACCTTCTTTCTCGAGCGCATGTTCAACATCGTTTGCCAGTTTCTCGAGGTTGATTTTTGTTCTACCGCATGTTGGACAGGAAACTAGATTTACTCTATCCTTCCTCAGCCCTATAGAGTACAAAATATCTTTTGCAAAACGCACTTCTTCTATCGGGTCTGCCGTAAGCGACACCCTCATCGTGTCACCGACTCCAGCCAAAATAAGCGATCCTAACCCCACTGCGGATTTGAGTTTCCCGGACTTAACTGTTCCAGCTTCAGTAATTCCTATATGAATTGGATGATCCGTCATGGAGGCTACAAGTTTATGAGCCTCATAATTCATTTTAACATCAGATGATTTCAAAGATACAACCAGATTGTCATATCCCATATCTTCTATCAATTTCAAATTTCGAAGAGCACTCTCTGCAAGCCCCTCTGCATCTACGCAGCCACGCTTCATTACTATGTCTTTTTCAAGAGAGCCTGAATTTACACCAACCCTAATTGGAATCTGGTGATTTTTAGCCGCATTTACAACCTTCTCCAAATTTTCTCTTGATCCAATATTCCCTGGATTTATTCTTATCTTATCTGCACCCTGATTGATGGCTTCGATTGCAAGTCTGTAATCAAAATGTATATCAGCAACCATTGGTATCTCTACTTTTCTCTTAATTCTACCAAATATTTCAGCAGCTTCCATGCTCGGTACAGCAAGCCGTATTATCTGACATCCCTCATTTTCAAGCGTTTTGATCTGATTTGTCAACGCATTTTCATCAAGAGGGTTTACATTTGTCATCGATTGTATCGCGATCGGATTTCCACCGCCTATCATGACGTCACCTATTTTTACTATTTTCTTGCTGCTCATATCAGTTTACCTACATCATTTATCGTTACAATGACCGCCAAAAGTAACAACAGTCCCATACCAACGGCGTGGATTATCCCCTCGGTTCTGTCACTTATCATTTTTCCAGTAATCGATCTGATAAAAACAAAAACAATTCTTCCACCATCTAGTGCTGGCAATGGGAGTAAATTGATGATTGCAAGGTTAAGACTCACCAGTGCAACAAAGGTTGCTACATACTGTATCCCCAGTTTACTTGTTTGTCCTACCATCGAAACCATGCCGACAGGGCCTGCAATGTCTTTTGTTGAAATACCACCAGTAATAAGTCCTTTGAAGGCCATTAGCATTGATTTGCCCATTTCGTATGTGGCCAATGTTCCGCCCCCAATCGCGCTGGCAGGATTCCGCGTCAATCGACTTGTTATCCCTATTATTTTTTGACCTTCCATTTCTTCGGGATGCACATCAATCACTTGTGTTTTTCTGTCCCTCAAAATCTCTACCGAAAGAGTGTCATCTGATGACTTGATACCTTCAACTACCTTATTCCAGTTATTTGTTTGCTTTCCATCAATCGAGAGAATTTGATCGCCTGACAAAATACCTGCTTCCGCTGCTGGGCTGCCTGTTCTTACCTCATCTATTGTTGTCGAAGCTGTTCCATATGCAAATGCTAATATAACAAGTATGAGCCAGGCTGTGATTATGTTCATAGTTGCGCCTGCTATTAGTACTGCTATCTTTGAAAGTGGAGATTTATTATTGAATGCTCTAGGATTATCGCTTTCCTCGTTCTCACCTTCCATTGCACAAAAGCCACCAATTGGCAAAAGCCTTAGCGAGTAGTTTGTTTCTCCCTTCTGCTTATTCCATATTTGGGGACCCATGCCTATTGAAAACTCATTAACCTGCACGCCGACAGCCTTTGCCACGACAAAATGTCCAAGTTCATGAGGTATTATCATCATTAAAAAGAGTAATATAGCATATATTGCTACCATAGCCTTCTCCTAATTCTTTCTTTTACTTCCCTATCCATTTCTTTAATTTCATCAATTGTTTTAAATTCTACTGGTTCGTGTTTGTCTAAAAATGATTCTAGATTATTCTGTATATCTATGAATTGAATCTTCTCGTTTAGAAATAGATCCACGAGGGCTTCGTTAGCGGAATTCAAGACTGCTGGATAACTCTTTCCTTCTTCAAGTGCCGCATATGCAAAAGCCAAGCATTTGAACACAGACATGTCTGGCTTTTCAAATGTTAAGTTTCCAATTTCAAATAGATCAGTAAATTTCATGCCTTTGTTAGCTTCGAGCTCCATGCTGTCCTCGCTCGCAGAGATGATTTTCTTTCGCTCGCCATAGTTAATTGCATATGAAATCGGAACCCTCATGTCAGGCATACCCATTTGGGCAATGATAGAGCCATCTATGAATTCAACAGCTGAATGCACTATGCTTTGAGGGTGCACGTGAACATCTATCTTGTATAAATCAACATCGAATAACCACTTTGCTTCAATAACCTCTAAGCCTTTATTCATAATCGTCGCAGAGTCTACTGTTATTTTCTTGCCCATTGACCAGTTTGGATGGTTAAGAGCGTCTTTTAGCGTAACATGTTGAAGTTCCTCAAGGCTATACCCTCTAAACGGCCCTCCTGAGGCGGTCAAAATTATCCTTCTTACTATATTTTCCGCATTGATTCTGTTTTTATATGTATTCAGGCATTGATATATTGCGCTGTGTTCGCTATCTACAGGAAGAATCTCAATCCCCTTATCTTGTGCGGCTTTCATAATGATCTCTCCACCGGCAACTAAGGTCTCCTTGTTTGCAAGTGCAATATCTTTTCCGCTTATAATGGCTTTGTATGTCGGTTCAAGTCCGACCATGCCCATTATGGCATTGATCATGAGATCAGCATCACATTCTGCTACTGCATTTAACCCTTCTTCTCCCCAAAACACCTCGAGATTTGGATATTTTGTTTCCAGTGCCTTGGCGTCCTTTTCTCTCTCGACAGAAACTATTTGTGGAGCAAATCGTTCAATCTGCTTGGAGAGTAGATCTATATTCTTACCACACGCGAGGGCAACGACCTCTATTTCGTCTTTATTTATGATGTCAAGTGTCTGTCGGCCAATAGAACCAGTTGAGCCGAGAATAGAAAATTTTTTCACTTATAATCACCTACGTTCTCAGTATTGTAAAATTACACTTTTGTTGTATCGTTATGTTATTTAATTACAAAGTACACATAGTAAAAAACTGCAGGCGCAACAAAGAGCACGCTGTCGAATCGATCCATTACACCGCCGTGTCCTGGAATTAGATTCCCGTAGTCCTTGATGCCCATCTTTCGCTTGAATGCTGATGCTGTCAAATCGCCTGCCATAGAAATAGGGCTACATACTATGCCCAAAATTATGCAATGAATCAACATATCGGGCATAACCAGTAATCCGAAAATCGTTGAACAAAGTGCACTCCCTACTACACCGCCAACAGCCCCTTCAATTGTTTTCTTAGGGCTGAGCACTGGTGCCAACTTGTGTTTTCCGAATAAATATCCAGTAAAATATGCGAAAATATCTGAGCCGAATGCTGTAATAAAAATAATCCAGACTATCTTGTGCATTGTAATATCAACTAAATATACGTGGTATGCAAAAAATACCACATAAACAATGCCCAAAATTGTAGCCATTGAATCTGCCATTTCCCGTTCTTCAATCTTAAACATGTATATCATCGAGATAATAACAAAGGCAGCCAACCATAACATCATGACATCGGTTCTTTCTTGGACCAAGCTACCAATTACAGCAAGTGACATAGCTGCTATTCTCCCAATCAAATGGCAAGGTTTGATGCCCACATTTTCAAAGCCATTATAAAACTCTTTAACGCCGAGCATGCCCACCAAAATAGATGCTGTCAAAATGAAATATCCACCGAGGTAAACCAATATCAGCAATGGGACCATTATCAATCCCGAAATAACTCTAGTTTTCAAATTCATCTTCCTCCAAATCGTCTTTCTCTGTTAGAATACTCCTCGATAATTCTCCAAAATTCATCGCGTGTAAAGTCGGGCCACAAAACAGGTGTGAAGGCAAATTCACTATATGCAGCCTGCCAAAGCAAGAAATTCGAGAGTCTTTCTTCTCCGCTTGTCCTTATGATAAGATCCGGGTCAGGTATATTCCCTGTCTCATCTCCAGTATAAAGATGTTTTGCGAAATTTTCTTCTGTGATTATTTTATCCGACAGTGAATCCAGTTTATCTGCTAGTAGTTCCTTGAAGGTAATTTTTTCAGATTCGCAAAGTTCATCTGATGTTTTAAATGCATCGGTCAAGATTCCTCTCACCGCCCTTAAAATCTCGGCTCTGCTGCCATAGTTAATGGCAATATTCAGAGTCAAACCCGTGTTATTCTTAGTAGTTTCAATTGTTTCCAAGAGTTTATCAAGTGCAGGCTTTGGAATTTTCTCATATTCGCCAATTGCATTTACCTTAACATTGTTTCTGTGAAGTTCCTTCAGTTCACTCTCTACATACTTGACCAGAAGTTTAAATATTCCACTAACTTCTTCATTGCTCCTCTTCCAGTTTTCAGTTGAAAATGCGTAAACTGTTAGATATTTGATTCCCCAATCTGATGCAGCTCTTGTTGCTGTAATCATAGCTTTCATCCCAGCATTATGTCCAGCCAATCGAGGAATGCCTCTTTTCTTTGCCCACCTACCATTACCGTCCATAATTATAGCAACGTGCTTAGGCAGGTTCTGTACAGTTGAATTTTCCATATGAATATCGTTTCCTTAAATTTGATATTGTCAAACTTACCCTATTAAACGAATATGGCTGCCAAGCAGCCATATTTCTTAAACTTCCATAATATCTTTTTCTTTTTCAGCTATGACATCGTCTATGTCTTTCACTGCCTTATCTATACTCTTTTGAACCTTGTCCAAATCTGACTTAAATTCGTCCTCTGAGATTTCTCCATTTTTCTCACTCTTCTTCAAAGCATCATTTGCCTCTCGTCTCAGATTACGAATCGCTATCTTTGAATCCTCACCCATTTTCTTAACGGTCTTAACAAGTTCCTTCCTGCGTTCCTCAGTCAAAGGAGGAATCGAAAGTCTAACGACCTTACCGTCATTAACAGGGGCTATGCCTAAATCGGCGAGATTAATAGCCTTCTCAATATCTCCGATAGATTTAGGATCAAACGGTGTTATCATAATCGTCCTTGGATCAGGAACTGAAATGTTTGATAAATTTTGTAAAGGATTAGGTGAGCCATAGTAGTCAACCATAACCTTATCAAGTAGAGCCGGATTTGCTCTTCCAGCTCGTACAGTTTTTAAATCCGCTCTTAAAACATCTATAGTTTTATCTATTTTCTCTTCCATTGTCTTATGTGAATGACTCATCTTTCTTCCTCCTGAAATTTAATATCTTCGGCAAATACTTAAGAAATAAATGTACCTATGCGTTCTCCCTGAACAGCTTTTAGTACGTTTCCGTCTTCAGAAATTGCAAAAACGTGTATAGCTATTTTGTTATCTCTACATAGGGTTGCAGCTGTTTGATCCATTACCTTGAGATCTTTTTCAACTAAATCTCGATGAGATAGTGTATCGTATTTCACGGCATCAGGATTACTCTTAGGGTCGGCAGAATAAACTGCATCTATATTTTTGGCTAACAAAATAATATCTGCTCCGATTTCAGCTGCCCTGAGTGCGGCCGCTGTATCCGTGGAAAAAAATGGGCTGCCAGTTCCTCCGCCAAAAATTACTATATCCTTGTGCTCAAGTTCGCTTATAGCCCTTCTCCTTGCATATGGTTCAGCAATTTCAGTCATCTCTATAGCTGTCTGAACTCTAGCTTTAATTCCTATGGCCAGAAAAGCTTCCTGAAGTGCAAGTGAGTTCATAACAGTTGCAAGCATCCCCATATAGTCTGCTGTGGCCTGGTCCATCTTGGTGGTTGTCCTTCCACGCCAAAAATTTCCTCCGCCCACAACGATTCCAACTTCAACTCCAAGTTCATGCACCTTTGCAACTTCTCTTGCAATCTTATTAACCATGGAGTTATCAATTCCGAATTTGGTTTCACCAGCAAGTGCTTCTCCGCTTATCTTTAAAAGCACTCTTTTGTACTTTGGTTCCATAATATGCCCCCAATATATTTTATCCCCTATATTCTATCAAAAAACCGCTATGGTTTCAATTGTAAAATAGGATATCTATATAATGCATCTAGTTAATCAAAGGGTTGAAATCCGTAACCTCGAACTTCACTGTAATCTAGTATAATTACAAATGCGTTAGGATCTATTTCTCTGACAATGCGGTTTATCCTAACCTGCTGAGCCCTGTTGCAGGCACAAATCAGAACTTCCTTGTCATTACCAGTGTACGAACCCTTCGCTAGCAGCCTCGTGGAACTTCTGTCGATATTATCTGCAATACTCTTAGCTATTTCTACGCTGTAATCAGAAATTATCATTGCCATCTTGCCTGCATTGAAACCGAACATAATTCGGTCAATTACCATAGTTTCTACTGCTGTGAATAAGAAACCAAACAAAACAGCATCGATATTATTAAAGACAAGCCATCCAGCAAAAATTATCATTCCATCGATTAGAATCGTAATTTGTCCGATTGATAGATGCGGTTTAACCTTACGAGCAGACATTATTACAAGGTCGGTGCCTCCAGTACAAGTTTGGTTATTATAAATAATTGCTAAGCCTGCTCCTGCAAAAGCTCCCGCATATATCGCTGCCATCAATGGCATTCCTTCATACATTCCTATTTTAGGTGCAACAAAATCCAGGAAGAAAGCATTTATCACAAGTGTTCTGGCTGTCCTAAGCAAATAGCCTTTCCCAAGATAACGGTATGACCCAATGATTATAGGAATGTTGAGAACTAAAGAAATTGTACCGATTGGCAGATATTTGAAATAGTGATTTATGATAATAGCTACTCCAGAGATGCCTCCTGGAGCAAAATTGGCATGTTTTGCAAAATAATAAATACCAATAGCATACAGAAATGACCCCAAACAGTCTAATAGAATTTCCTTCAAAAAATTACGATTTTCAAGATTTAACCCTTTTTCTTTCATCAACACCAGTCCTTTCTAATTAAAAAAAAATAAATGTTAGTCGGTAGCTATGGGGCTCGTCACTGCCGGCACATAGGACCATTGGTGTAGCTAAAAATATAATATTAATTTTCAATTATGTTAAAATAATTGAACCTTTTCATTCCTTGTTTCATGACCTAGCAAAACTATATCATTTGACGTGAAATTTATCAATCTAGTTTTTAAAATTTCTAAATCATTAATGTCTGTTTCGATTTCTAAACGCACCTTGTCTGTAAATGATTCCGATATTATTTCAGCACCCCACTCGGGTAAAACTGTAATAATTTTTGAGTGATCAGAGTAGTTAATATCAGCATAAAGTATAGCCATTTCAGCTACCCCACAAATGCCTGCCTCCTCAAGAGCAAGCTTTGCAGTTGATGTATATGCCCTGACCAATCCGCCAGTGCCAAGTTTGATACCACCAAAATACCTTGTAACCATCACAGCAACATTTGTTATACCTTCACTCACAAGCAATTGAAGAATTGGTGGCCCTGAAGTGCCCTGTGGCTCACCATCATCACTTGCCCATTGAAGCTGAAGTTTATCTCCTATCACCATCGCGGGTACATTGTGTGTGGCCAGCCTGTGCTCTTTGCGAATAAGAGCAAAAAAATCTTCTGCTTCTTCTCTGCTTTGTGCTGGATAAATATTTGCAATAAATTTAGATTTTTTTATGATTTGCTGGACACTAGATTCTCCATTCACAGTCTTATATAGTAACATATTTCTTAACCAGTTCCTGATCTCTTTCATTAAGCCTTGCAAGCATGTGTATACCATCATCCTTATATTCTATGTTCAATACATTGGTATTATCACAGAGTTTACTCGCCAAATTAGCTTTATCAAAAGGTATCAGCAATTTCAGTTCCTTCTCGTCTTCAAAAACATTTTTCTCAATTGCATTTTTGAGTTTATCCATGTTCAAACCAGTTTTTGCAGACACAAACACTCTATTATCGTTATTTTGTTCAAATATTGAACTGTTTTCTATCTGATTGTCTATCTTATCGATTTTGTTGTAAACAAATATTGACTTTTTTTCTGATAGTTTTAAATCATCTAAAACGTTGTTGAGCACTTCTCTTTGAAAATCCGTCCTATTATGGGAAATATCTTCAACCTGTATAATCAAATCAGCATATTCGGCTTCCTGCAAAGTTCCCTTGAATGCATCAACTAGATTATGTGATAGTTTGCTCACAAAACCTACAGTATCGACCAATATGAACTGCCTGTTATTGTCAAACTCGATTAACCTATGTTTTGCATCGAGGGTCGCAAATAGCATATCCTCTTCTTCTACTTTCTTCTCCTCTTTGCCATAGCTTTCAAGCATATAATTCATTATCGCGGATTTACCTACATTGGTATAACCCACCAGAGCCACTATAGGAATCCCTGATTTTTTTCGTTTCTTTCGATGAAGAGTCCTCGTTTTTTGGATATCAGCTAAATCTCTCTTTAGATCATCAATTCTTCTTCTAATATGCCTTCTATCAGTTTCGATTTGCTTCTCTCCTGGACCCCTTGTTCCAATTCCTCCTCCAAGTCTTGATAGAGATTTGCCAAAACCTACAAGCCTAGGAAGTCTATACTGAAGCTGTGCAAGTTCAACCTGCAATCTGCCTTCCTTGGAATTTGCTCTTGCTGCAAAAATATCCATAATAAGTATGGTTCTGTCAATTACCTTAGTGCCTATCTGATCTTCCAAATTTCTTATTTGGATGCCCGAAAGTTCATCGTCAAATACAACTGTATCCACTTCAAGATTTGCAACATATTCGGCAAGCTCTACAACCTTACCCTTACCTATATATGTTGATGTGTTAATCTTATCGAGTTTTTGTATCACCTTACCTAGCACAATTCCATTTGCCGACTCAACAAGGCTCTCAAGTTCATCTAAAGAGGTTTCAATCTCATAGTTATAATTATTCTTGCTAACACCTACCAGAATTGCACTAAAAGATTCATTAAACGATTTATTAAATAAATTCTCAGACATTTTACAAAATATATTTATCTACATCGAAATTCGAAATATTTTCTTTGAATTTTTCAAGCACGTATTCTCTATCTATTGTTATATCCTTTTCTTGTATATCAGGCACATTAAATGAAATATCTTCAAGCAGAGCCTCCATGATGGTGTAAAGACGTCTAGCACCAATATTTTCTGTTTGTTCATTGGCAATAAAAGCCATTGATGCGATTTCCTCAAGTGCATCATCTGTAAAAATCAAATTAATGTCTTCTGTCTCTAGAAGTGCAATATTTTGCTTTATTATGGCATTTTCCGGTACTGTCAAAATATTCAAGAAGTCCTTTTTGTCAAGGTTCTTTAGTTCAACTCTTATAGGGAAACGTCCTTGCAATTCTGGGATCAAGTCAGTTGGCTTCGAAACATGAAAGGCTCCAGCCCCGATAAACAAAATGTGATCCGTCTTCACAGGTCCGTATTTTGTGTTTATTACACTTCCTTCAACTATAGGAAGAATGTCTCTTTGTACACCTTCTCTTGAAACATCGGCACCCTGTCTGAAACTGTTTCCAGAAGTTATTTTGTCGATTTCATCTATAAAAATAATGCCATTTTGTTCAGCTGATTCAAGGGCTTCGTCTGTCACCTGATCCATGTCTACCAGTTTCTGAGCTTCTTGTTCTCTAAGGATTCTTCTGGCTTCACTGACCTTAACCTTTCTGGTCTTCTGGCGTTTAGGCATCATATCACCGAAGATGTTTCCAATAGCTATCGTCATTCCCTCGTTGCTCATGTCAAGCTGATTACCCTTTGGCACGTCATCGACCTTGATTTCAACGTACTGATCTTCCAGCAAGCCATCTCTAAGTTGCTGCCTGACTTGTTCTCTTGCCATAACAATTTGATCATCAGATAAATCGTTTTGCTTTTCCTTTTCAGCCGTCTGCTCCTCATATTGTGCTTTCTGGCTCTTAAATCCGCCACTGTTCAGTATAAAATCTAGTGGACCGTGAGTGCTTGAAGAGGTAGATCCTGATTTCTTAGATGGAACAATCGCCTCCACAAGAATATCCTCCACCATCGTATCTGCAACCTTATATTTATCTGACAGTTTTTTCTGTTTAACCTGCCTGATTGCCGCCTCTACCAAGTCTCTAACCATTGAATCCACGTCTCTTCCGACATACCCAACTTCAGTAAACTTGGTTGCCTCAACCTTGACAAATGGAGCATCCATGAGTTTTGCTAATCTTCTAGCTATTTCAGTCTTACCTACCCCTGTTGGTCCCATCATCAAAATATTTTTTGGAGAGATCTCATCTCGCATTTCCTTAGGCAGAAGACTTCGCCTATATCTATTCCTGAGTGCAACCGCCACAGATTTCTTCGCTTCATCCTGCCCTATTATATACTTGTCCAGTTGAGCAACTATCTCTTTTGGCGTCATTTCCTTTATGCTCATATTTTCCTCCTCAAAACTACAGGGTTTCTACTGTTATATTGTCATTCGTATATACACAAATTGAAGCAGCAATTTTTAGCGACTCTTTCACAATTTCATCTGCCTTCATATCTGTGTGATGGAACAAAGCATTTGCAGCTGAGTAGGCAAAATTACCACCCGAACCAATTGCCACAAAAGGTTCATCTGGTGCTATAACTTCACCATTACCCGAGATAACAAGAAGGTCTTCTTTGTCTGCTACAATCATCAAAGCTTCTAAACTTCTCATTCCTTTATCAGAACGCCAAAGCTGAGCCAAATCAACAGCAGCTCTTTTAAGATTTCCTCCATGTTCCTCAAGTTTATTTTCAAATTTCTCTGTCAGCGAAAAAGCATCGGCAACCGATCCTGCAAAGCCTGTCAATACCGTTTTCCCATATATTTTCTTAACTTTTTTTGCGGTGTTCTTCATGATAGCGGTCTGTCCCATAGTAACCTGCCCATCGCCTCCAATTGCGATATCGTTTTCACCACGCCTTACTGCACAAATCGTAGTTCCTTTAAATTCCATCAATATTCTCCTTTGTACTATATAATAATTCTATTCCTTATATTTACACTCATTATTTGAGCAAGAAAGTGTGCTGTTCTTAAGTTTATGTTGCAACAAAAGAGAGCCGCAGAGTGGACATTTCTTATTTGTTGGTTTATACCAAAAAACCTGATCGCATTCAGGATATTGCGAACACCCGTAGAAAATTTTACCTCTTCTGCTCTTTCTTGCAACAATATCTCCTATACCACATTTAGGGCATTTAACATCAATTTTCTTAACTATCGCCTTAGTGTTTTTACATTCAGGATATCCTGTGCATGCTAGGAATTCTCCAAATCTACCATTTTTCAGAGCCATCGGTTTTCCACATTTTTCACAAACCTCATCCGTTAAAATAACCTTTTGCTCTATTTTTTCAATTTCCTTATTGGCTACTTCAAGTTCTTTCTCAAATCCCTTATAGAAATTCCTAATAACATCCTTCCACTGTGTCGAGCCCATTTCAACATCATCGAGCTGATCCTCCATATTCGCAGTGAAGTCTACATCAAGAATATCCTTGAAATATTCTTTTAATAAATCTGTTACGGTCATCCCTAATTCAGTCGGTATCAATGTTTTCTTGGATCTCTTGACGTATTTCCTATCTGTTAATGTTGCAACTATTGGAGCATATGTACTAGGTCTACCTATGTCTTTATCTTCCAACTCTTTGATGAGTCCAGCTTCAGTAAATCTGTTAGGTGGTTGAGTGAAGTTTTGCTCCCCTTCAATCGATTTTGGAATTAATTTTTCTTCTTCCTTAAGTTCAGGCAGCAGCATATCTTTCTTTTCGTCACCAGTTTGATAAATTCTTCTAAATCCATCAAAGATAATTCTTGAACCAGTTGCACGGAATAGATAACTCCCTGATTTCAAATCTGCACCTACAGAATCAGAAACTGAGGCTGCCATTTGACTTGCAATAAACCTTCTCCAAATCAAATTATACAATTTAAATTGATCTGTCGATAGTGATGATTCAACATCTGATGGTAGAAGTCTGATATCCGTCGGCCTTATTGCTTCATGAGCATCCTGAATATCTTTCTTTTTATTTGAATAGAAATTCGAATTATAATATTCTTCGCCCATCGTATTTATAATAAACGTTTTAGCATTCGCACGAGCTTCTGATGAAATTCTAACAGAGTCTGTCCTTATATATGTTACCAGTCCCATAGTTCCGTGACCCTTTACGTTGATGCCCTCGTATAACTGTTGGGCTATCATCATCGTCTTTCTTGGATTAAATCCCAATTTAGCAGATGCATCTTGCTGCAAACTACTTGTAGTAAATGGTGCGTAAGGTTTTTGAGACCGTTTTTTCTTATCTAACTTTGCAACAGTAAATTCAGAATTGCTTAAATCCTTTAGTATTTGGTCATTTTCTTCCTTATTTGCAATGGTCAGTTTCTTACCATTTTTCTTAATTAGTTTTGCAGTGAACTCCTTGTCTTTTTTGAATAATGCACTTACAGTCCAGTATTCCTGAGGTACGAAATTCTTAATTTCTTCTTCTCTATCACAAAGAATTTTAAGAGCAACTGACTGCACCCTACCGGCACTCAGCCCTTTTTGTACTTTTTTCCATAATAATGGAGATATCTGGTAGCCTACAAGCCTGTCTAGAACTCTCCTTGCCTGTTGTGCATCGACCAAACCCTGATCTATACCCCTAGGTTTAGAGATAGCATCCTTGATTTTATCCTTTGTAATCTCGTTAAATTCAATCCTCTGGACCTCTTCAGGCGGGATTCCCAAAATACATGCAAGATGCCAAGAGATTGCTTCTCCTTCGCGGTCCGGGTCAGTTGCAAGAAAAATCTGAGAGGCATTTTTGCTCTCCTTTTTCAATTCTTTGATAACATCACCTTTTCCTCTGATATTAATGTATTGAGGTTCAAAATCCTCCTCAATGTCGACACCGAGTTTGCTCTTAGGTAAATCTCTGACATGCCCTACCGAAGCAACTACTTTGTACGTTGAGCCCAGGTATTTCCCTATAGTCTTTGCCTTAGATGGCGACTCAACAATAACAAGTTTTTTCTTTTTTGAATTTTTCCTAGTTGTGGCCATTAAAACCCCCTATATATGTTACATTAATCATTATATATAGATTATGCACTATTTCTTAGAAAATTCAACAAAAAATTTGCCCATCGAATTTGTTATTGCACCCTTCATTTCCAAAACAGTCAGAATTCCAGCTAGTTTAGGAACTTCAAAATCCGTAAATTTCATCAAATCTTCTGTCGATAATTCACCTCGTTTCCTAATTATATCATACACAGCAAACTCATCATCTCCCAAATCCAAATTTTCCTCATTGTTATGAACTTCGATATTTAAATCTGTTAGAACATCATCAAGTACAGCAACCGGTTTTGCTCCCTCTCTTATTAGCTGATTACAACCAATGCTAAAGAAACTGGTAATGTTTCCCGGGATGGCATATAAATCTTTCCCCTGCTCCATTGCATATTCTGCAGTAATCAACGCGCCGCTCCTTAGGGGTGCTTCAACAACCACAACCGCATCCGAAAGCCCACTGATAATCCTGTTTCGCCTTGGAAAATCATATCTATGACAAATATACCCCGGAGGATTTTCAGAAATAATAAGTCCCTTTTTGGATATTTCATTATATATGCCTTGATTCGATGCTGGATAACACCTGTCTATTCCTGTTGCCAATACAGCGATTGTACTTCCTACTTCCTTCAATGCACCATTATGCGCACAACTATCTATGCCCCTAGCAAGTCCGCTCACAACCGAAACACCTGAATTACTGAGTTTCGTTGATAATCTTTCTGCGATTGACTTACCATATGCGGTACACTTTCTTGAGCCTACAACCGATATCTTTTTATTCTTGAGGAGATTAATATTTCCTATGCAATAAAGTTTCTTAGGAGAATCCTGAATAATTCTAAGCGCTATTGGAAATTCTTCATCATTTTGATTTATTTCAATTATATTCACTCAAGTTACTCCTATATTGTAAAGCTTCAGCTACGTGTTCTTGTTTAATTGCAAAGCTACCTTCCATATCTGCAATTGTTCTCGAAATCTTAAGTGTTTTGCTGTACGTTCTCGGCGTTATTATATTTTTTTCAAATGCCAATTTAAGAAGTTTCTCTCCTCCGCTATCTATAGTACAAAATTTATCGATAAGTTTTTCATCAAGATCCGCATTCACATTCACATCATAATACTTATATCTTTCTTTCTGTATTTCCCGTGCCTTAAAAATTTCTTCTCTCATTTCTGATGAGCTCTTTCCCTTGCTAGATTTGAATTCTTCATATTTTAATGTGTTCAATTTAATATGCAAATCAATTCTTTCCATAATTGGACCTGAAATTTTCTTCATATAATTTGCAACTTCTCTAGGTGTGCATGTGCAAGGATGATATGGATCTGAATAATATCCGCATGGGCAGAGATTGCTGCCTGCTATGAATAAAAAATCTGCAGGGAAGGTTACGGTAACACCATTTCTTACAATATTAACTTTTTTCTCTTCAAGTGGAACGCGCAAGGCTTCAATCGCATCCCTCTTAAGTTCCGCGAGTTCATCTATGAATAAAACGCCCTTATTTGCCAGTGATACTTCACCTGGTTTTGGATAACTGCCTCCACCTATAAGACCTGCTCTTGAGATTGAATAATGTGGGTTTCTAAATGGTCTTTTGGCTATATAAGGCTCGTTTTCACTGAGTTTCCCTAAAATTGAATAAATATTCGTAGATTCAATAATGTCTTTATATTCCATGGGAGGTAAGATTGATGGTATGCGTTTTGATAACATTGTTTTTCCTGAAGACGGGCTTCCAACCATTAAAAGCCCATGTGATCCAGCTGCAGCTATACTGATAGCTCTCTTTGCAGCTTCTTGCCCCCTAACCTGATCATAATCAAGTTCAAAATCAATTTTCCTGTCAAAGTTATATTCATTTTTTATTGGTTCAATCTTCTTCTTTTGTTCAAGATGCTTGACTATTTCACCTAGATCCTTGGCTGCAAAAACCTGAATTCCCTTGACAAGTGAAGCTTCCATTCTATTGCCCCAGGGAACAAAAACTTTTTTAACACCTTCCTCATAAAGACACATCACCATAGGTAGCACACCAGTTACAGGCTTAATTTCACCGCTCAAAGAAAGCTCACCTATGAAGGCATACTCATCAATCAGATTCTGATATCCGCTTATTTGCCTGCTTGAGCGCAAAAGAGAAATCGCCAATGGCAAATCAAAATGCGTACCATTTTTCCTAATATCAGCAGGAGAAAGATTCATGGTAATTCTTCTGTTAGGATATCTAAAACCTGAGTTAATTATCGCTCCTCTAACTCTTTCTTTAGCCTCTTTAACAGTTGCATCCACTAGGCCAACAATGGTAAAAGAAGGTATACCATTTGAAATAACAATCTCAACTTCTACACAATTCCCCTTTATGCCAATTATGGTTGCTGTCTTTATTTTGTTAATCATCTCATTTCTCATCCTCTGTTCATAAGCATTTCATTTATTCACAATCTATGCATTTAATATAAATTTATATGCGATTTAACTTACATATTGTCTATAAGTAATTCGTCATATGGTTAATTAGAATCTCAAAAATTTCAATCTCATATTCTTCTGATTCTAAGCCTCTCTCTTTTAAAAATTTAACAAAGCACTTACTCATCCTTCTTATTTTATTTTTATCTACGCTCTCAGAAGGATAGCCAAAATCCAAACTGGTACGAGTTTTAACCTCTATTAAGCGCCATATCCCGTTCTTTACAGCTATAATATCTATCTCTTCGCCAGATTTAATACTATAGTTACGCGCAACGATACAATATCCTAATTTCTCTAAAAAGTCCGCTGCAAAAGACTCTCCTAGATCTCCTATATCTTTTGTTTTGATACTCCTACCTCCATTAAGATATCCTGTTCATGCTACAACTTTCTTAGACATAGCTATTTTGCCGTAATCATATATTATATCTCTGATTGATTTTACGCACCCACAATCTGAATCAAAGAAATAATTTCCATAAACTGTAAATTCATTTTACATATATTCCCATATAATGTCAACTGATTTTAAATTATATTTTGATAAATACGCTTTTTTATTTATTTTTGCTTGCATACGCTTGCGTTTGCACTTTGTTTTTGTATAATATAAGTAAGAAAGGAGCGTGATTCTTATGGCAAATACAAATGCTGTCTATGCAAGAATCGATAAAAACTTAAAAGAAAATGCTGAAAGTATTCTAAATCAGCTTGGGATTTCTCCTTCTAGTGCAATACAGATGCTCTACAGTCAGATTGTTCTTCAAAAAGGCATGCCTTTTGAACTTCGCATTCCA